>Ga0307377_10003716_pt1 | contig 17021 bp, 18 predicted proteins | sample TR3MG_FD_202535 | JGI IMG/M metagenome (GOLD analysis project Ga0307377, IMG submission 202535) | Soil microbial communities from Risofladan, Vaasa, Finland - TR-3 | ecosystem: Environmental > Terrestrial > Soil > Coastal area > Acid sulfate soil | place: Finland: Risofladan, Vaasa | collected... | reverse complement strand
CGGTGAGTTAGTCAAGACCTGTCGCCTTTTTTGCGGAACCATTTTGAGGTCCCGTCCACGAGTAACACGGGTAATCGGACACGTCAGGTAGATGATCGGCAATAAGCTCCTCCAGAGTGAAAGTATGTGCGCCACGTGCAGCGTCGGCGCTACGGGCCGCGAGAGTCGCGGTCTTCAGTGCAGCTCGTTCAGCCAGCAAGCGTGGACCTTGCTCGGAATGGACCTGGGCGGGCGTGAGCATGTGGAGCCGGGTGTGTGGATGCACGTCGTTGTACCACGGATAGAATTGGCTGAAATAGCCTTGAGCCTCGGCCAGGAGCGCAAAGTAACCTGGGAAGGCAGGCTGAGTTTTGATGGTGGCAAAGTGCGATTCGATGTAGGGGTTGTCGTTGGGTGTGCGCGGCCGACTGAACAGTTGCGGGATGCCGAGTTTGCGGAAGTAGGTGGTTGTCGAGTGCGAACGCATCTGAGCTCCTCGGTCGCTGAGCGCTTTGGGCCAGGTGTGAGCCGGCTGGTCCAGCAAGCCTTCGTCGATCAGGCCGTGATCCCACAAGGTCTGGACTTCAGCGCTGCTCAAGTGCTGGCTGATGCGCCAGGAGACGTTCTTGCGACTCCAATGATCGAGCAGGCTATACAAGTACCAGAAGACGTGGGGATCGCCGGTATGCAAGTAGGTGATATCCCAATCCCACAACTGGTTCGGTCCGTTGACCCACTCCGTGTCGGGCGCGGTCCGACCTCGGCCCTGAAAGGCTTGCCGTCCGCGCGGGCCGTTGCAGTGCAAGGCCCGTTCGTACTCCCAAATGGTCACATGCGAGACAAAAGTGGGCTCAGGACCGCTCTGCAAGGCCAAAGCCAGCTCCCGGCAGCTAGAATCAGCGTGTTTGGAGGACTGAATCAGGGCGATCACCCTGGCAGCTTCACCGGCGGTGAGCGCATTGTACGGGCGACGTCGCGCCACCACCGGCGGTTCTGCCTCCCCGGCGGCGGTCGGCGTGGGCGCCACCTTCCAGCGTTGAACGGTGCGCGGCGACAGGCTCAGAACCTCGCAGGCTCGTTCGGTCGGCAATCCAGCGCCCTTCGCTTCGGCAATCAGATCCAGGATCACTCGACGTTTCTCCGCCGAGATGCGTTGGCCCGGGAGCGGGAGTGTGACTCCGCACGCTCTTTTTTTTCGAGCAACGTGAACGATACACTCAACTCTGCCAGGGCGCATGTCTTTTCGGCCACCTCCTGTTCCAGTTGCTGGACCCGTTCCGGTGAAAGATCGGTCGGCAGGCGACCACGGCGCGCTTGGGCTTTGAGTCCGGCCAGCGCCGAGCTCTCTACGGTTTGCTCGATGGCGCGCAGGTCATCCAGATGCACTCCGTATTGGCGCAAGATCTCTCCCAACGGCGCATCGGGCGAGCGGGTCGCCAGATACAGCTCGAATTTGCGAGCTGCGGTCAAACGCGGACGACGTTCAGATTTCGACATGGTTGGATTTCCTTTCCGGTACCTTTTACCGTCCGTGTGGTCGGTGGCGGCGCTGTGGAAAGTGCCGCCCTGTGGGCAGCCGCAGGCTGCCCACAGGGCTTGGACAACGCTCCGCGTTGCCCACACTTCCCACAGCGCCTACTGCTACGGCCGCCACTTCTACTCTACCACACTTCTTGAAATAGTACCCAAAAAGGCGACACCTTTTAGCTTAACACAAGGCAGCGAAGCCGCCTAACGCCCGAGTTGAGCCGCCGCCAGAGCGATATGCCGAACAACCCTTGCCCAAAAGCCGACTCTCGGAAGCAGAACCGGGCTCAAAGATGGACGCCCCTGGCGGTCGGTTCCAACGAGTTGTTGGGCCACTCATTATTTTTCAACATCTTCCTTCTTGAACACATAGATTGCCCACCCAAGCGTCTCCCGCCCCCACCTCAGGTAATTCTCCTTATTCTCTCGTACTCGCTTCAATACCTCTTCCACATCAGCATCGCCCGGATGCTCACTCGCCCACTCCTCTGCTGCATACCACTGCAACCCTTCATACCTATCCCAATCATCTTGGTTGCTCACCAATGTGTAGACTAGCTTCAAACCAAGCTCTTGCCCAACCTTCACATTTTCGTAATGTGTGCCATAAGCGCTACGTTTTTCACCGATGGTCTCCAAATATTCCGCCGCTGGCTCTCGTTGCCAATATGGCTCTCCTACGACCACCCAACTTCCGGGCGCTGCCACCCCGTTCAATGCCTTCAACGTCCCTTTATGCCCACCATATATCCAGCTCGCTCCGATACAGGCCACCAAATCGAAACTCTCCCGGTCCTCCGGCTCATAATCTGCCCCGTCCATCTCCATGAAACTCAACTGAACATCTGGAATACGCTGTTGCTGTTTTTCTTTGGCAGCTGAAACACAATATGGCGAGAGATCGACTCCTATTCCTTCAATATCATACTGCTCCGCCAACCGGATGATGAATTCCCCTTTACCTGTAGCAATCTCCAGCACTCGATCTCCAGGCCCTAATCGCAGGAGCTCGATCAGTTCCTCGAACTTCTCAACGCTCATCGGGTTCCAAAGAACGTGTTCCCGATGTGTAATATCAAAGAATTTCCATAGGTCCACCATTTTCAACCTCCTCCTCGGTAAACGGGTCGGGTAGCAGGGAGGCATTGCTGCCTCCCCGCCCCCTAAGAACGGCCCGTGACACTTTCGCGTCAGACCGCTCAAGCCGCTCGAAGGCCCCCTGGTAGGACCCGCTGTGATAAGCACCGTTTATCACAACTTCACGATACACGCTTGGAGCCACCTTGCGCTGCGCCAGACCGTTTCTCCAGTTTATATGTGCCGGTCTTCGCTGCACAGGAGGGCGCACCAGCCAGGACTATGCCCGCCGTCATTTGCTTTCCCTCCTGCAATAGTTCGCCAAACTCTCTCGTGACGAGCGACCAGGTTTGGAAGTCAGCCCGCTTTCGCGTGGGGTGATGTACCCTTTCGACTGCTCTCACGGCGCACTCTCCAAGTTCAACCCCTATCCTCCCCATTACAGGAAGGCATTCGCTTCTTCCACCATCCTCTACCCGCAGGCCTTTCGGCTCGCCTTGCGGCTCGCTTTCCCGTGTGGAAAATCCACCGGGAGACCTTCGGGCTTACCACGTTCCATGCAAGTACCTGCGTAGGTTAGGTTCCGCCTCTCCGCCGGGGGTTCAACATCTGCGATGGGTGAGTTAGGAGCACCCATACTTGACCCCTTGCCTTTTGGCCCAAGCCTTTATGCCCTTGCGGGGCAAGTCAGCACCTTTGGCTTGTTCTCAATGACGACGTTTATCAGCGGTTCACATATGTTAACCATACTACGCAATCCGAGCCCCCGACCGCCTTGGTGCTGGCAGTCACAGCTTCCTCTCACGATTCCGCTGCCATCCCTATCGGGATGAGGGATACCCTTGTCCCCGGAGCTTCACACCCCACCGTCACCAGTGACGCATGTCCGGGTAGGATACCGGTTGCAGAAAACCGGGTTGTGTCTTGCCGTATCGCCGTGAGTGCTGATGATACGGCAATCACAACAGCTACTTACGCAACTTCGTGTCGCACCCCAACGGAAAAGCTGAGCCGCAGCGCCGGGTGGGCAGGGCCACCACTCTAGACAAGTCTACCACCAAAGTCAAAAAGCCGCGATACAACGAGCGCCGATAGGCGCTGTCGGCTCCAGCGAGTGTTAGGTGGCCTGTTTTTGCCCAAGACTGCCTTCATCCCCGACCTTTGCCACAAGGAATTGATAAGTTGCTTCGGGAACATACTGTCTGACGATGTTTTCCCAACCTGTTGGCCCGACTATCCCTCTCACTAAACTTGAACTCACTTCAGCCAACTCCCGTGGTGGTATGAGAAACACGGTGACGATATCTGCACACAAATCACTGTTTATGTGACGCCAGCCTCGCTCATATTCATAATCTTCTTCGTTTCGTATCCCTCGTAGTATGTAGCGGGCGCCAATCGAAGTCGCATAATGCACCAAAAACCGAGCTTCAAAGCTATCAACAACGATCTTGGCAATGGCTTCAGTTGATTGACGGACCATCCTGACGCGCTCTTCCAGGGAGAAAGTGTATTGCTTGTCAGGGTTAATTCCCACGGCTACCACCAACTCGTCGAACAGATTGGCCCCCTGCTCAATCATCCACAGATGACCGTTTGTGATAGGATCGAAACTTCCGGCATACACTGCTTTCTTCATGATTCTGAATCCAGTTCTCAAAACCTTCGTTGCTTATACTCTCTAGTTTGGCCACCTAACGTAAAGGATTCATGTGGCGCGAAGCCGCCACATAATCCGTGTTGAACTAAGCCGGGTGCTACATATTGTACTCGTATTTGGAATTTGAGGCAAAACGGTTGTGCGGGGAAGCGGGCATACGTGGGGCAGATGGAGACGAGTTCGCCACCGGGAAGTGGGAACTGGCGAGTTGTCAATGTCCTCACCCCAGAACGATGCCTGGGGGGATCGAAGAGCAGCCGGATGAGCAGCTCAATGGCAGGCATTTTCCATCCACCAGGCAGGCGGAACTGAAGACGCCTGGAGCCATCGCCTGCGTCCCTGAGAGCCGTTATGTTCTCATCGGCACTGCTCAACTGCTCAGGGAGGGCAGCGCCCCTGGGGACGGATGATGGACCGTCGCCGCATCACCCGACCACAAGAGGGACAGCGCACGACGTGATCGGGCGCCGAATCGTCCGCCACGTGGTCGGCAGTCTGGGCATCTACGTCTGTACCTTCGGGGACCGGTGGCGGGTCGGCGGGAGGGCGGCCCAACTGTTGGCGGAGGGCGGCCAGCCACTGCCGGAGGCCAGAGCTGAGGAAGCCGTAGTAGCGCACTTTGACGAAGCCCTTGGGCAGGACGTGTTGTAGGAAGCGGCGGATGAACTCCTCGGCGGGTAGGGTGCAGGTTTTGAGTTTGCCGGTGTCGGAAGTGCGGTAACGGAACGTCACCTTCCCATCGGCTAACTTTAGGATGCGGTTGTTACTGATGGCCACCCGAAAAATGTAAGGAGCCAGATACTTCAAAGCGCTCACGCCGTTGCCCACCGGTTGGCAATGCACCACCCACTCCTGTTTCCATACCGCCGCCGGGACGTCGGCGAAGCAAGCCGTCTCGCGTAAGGCGTCACAGAACTTGGCCCGAAAGATCCTGGAGAGCGCCTTCACCGGGAGCAAAAAGTTCTTCCGGCTCGGTAGCCAGGTCTGTCCATCCGGAGCCACCGCTCCGGCGGGAACCAGGTAGTGCACGTGCGGATGGTAACTCAGGTTGCGCCCCCAGAGCCTGTCCTGAGCGTAGCCGAAGGATGTGGAGTACACCTACCATACCCAGTTGTCCCCCCACGAAGCGAGCGTCACGGGCCAGGTGCTGCATCGCTGCCGCCGAGGTACGGAAGAGCAGATCGTAAACGAGCTTCTGATGACTGCGGGCCGCTGCTCTGAGATCGCCGGGCAAGGTGACTGTGACCAGGAAGTAACGCACGGGCAGGAGCATGTCCTGTTGCTTCTCCAACCACTCCTGCGCTTTGCCATTTTGGCACTTGGGACAATGACGGTTGCGGCAAGAGTGGTAATGGTATTCTGTCTCCTCACACTCCTCACAGTGATAGATGTGTCCCCCAAGTGCCGGGGTCCGACAGCGCTCGATCGCCCGCATCGCCTGTCGGTGGCTGGGCAGCATCCTCTCACCATACTTGGCCCGGTACTGAGGCCCATAACGCCGGATTATCTCTGCCATCTCTACCATTCCAGGTCTCCCATCACCTGGTTGATGGCTTCCGTGGCCAGGTCTTCCGCTTTGCGGGTCAGGTGGGTGTAGAGCGCCGTCGTCTTGGGTGAACTGTGACCCAGGTATGCTTGGATGATGCGCAAGTTGACGCCGGCTTCCAGTAGATGCGTGGCTAGGAATGCCTCAACGTATGCACAGTGGCTGGCTTCTGAACCCCGCTCTCCTGCAACGCAGCCTTGAACGCCTTTTGCACACTGCTGACATGGATCGGCCTCATGGCAGCAGATGGGGGCAGGTTCGTACGGGCCGAGGCAGGGAAGAGCCACCTGGGATGCCGGTGTGTGCTCCAATGCTGGCGCAGCATCTTCAGGGTAAGCATGGGCAGCGGCACGTACCGGTCCTTGGCTCCTTTTCCCTTCCGCACGTGGACTACCATGCGGTCGCCGTCGATGTCTCTGACTTGCAGGTGAACGCCTTCCTGCAAACGCAGCCCACAGGAATAGATCGTGGTCAGGCACGCCCGATAGCGCGGGCGGTACAGACAGCCCAGGATTCGCCGTACTTCGGCTGCACTGAGAACTACCGGCAGCTTCTTTTCGCGTGGTGAGCGCACCAAATCGAAGGTTGGCCACTCTCTCCTCAGCGTATGCTGATAGAAGAACTTGATGCCGTTCAGCGTGACGTTCAAGGTGCTGCTAGCGACCTGCTTGTCATTCTTGAGGTAAAGCAAGTACTGGCGCAGTTCTTCTTCGTTGATGCGATCCGGGGACTTGCCATAGTGCTCCGCCAACTGTCTCACAGCGCGCACATAGGCATCCTGGGTCTTTTCGGACAAGCCGCGCAACTGCAGGTCCTCGACCATGCGTTGTCTTAAAGGGGTCATGACTATACCTCCCGTAAAAGTGATACGGGTAGTATAGTCCTGATTGGGGGAAAATGGAGGAATGTCAGATGGTTTGTTGCGAGGGGCAATCCCTGCGCGAAGCGCTTAGTTCAACTATTAACTATATGGAATCCGTCTTTCCCCATCATTTCGGTACCTTACATAGAATCTTTCCATCCTGCTCCCAGAGTTGCATTTGCGGAAATCTTCCGCATAATAGCCCCGCACGAGTCTTCTTGCGGAATACACGATCCCGCCAGGTGAGAATATTATACAGCGGAAACTGCAACAAGCAAGCCTGCTGGAGGTGAAATAGGCGGTGGAACCAACTTCTAAGCGGGCGATCATCGTCCGCGACGGCAAGGGGGAAAAAGACCGGGTGACGATGCTGCCCGAAAGCCTCGTCGCACCGCTCCAGGACCATCTGCGGTCCGTCGAGCGCCTGCACGAAGAGGACCTGGCCAGAGGCTTCGGAGCCGTCTACCTGCCCTATGCCCTGGAGCGTAAATACCCCAATGCCAACCGGGAGTGGATGAAGATGCTCTACGACAACGCCCAGTTGGCGCGGGTGTACCTGCACGCCTGGCAGGTGACCGGCGAGCCCTTCTTCTGAACCATTACAGAGGAGATTCTGGACTATGTAATGCGCGAGATGACCGATCCGTCCGGCGGCTTCTCCTCCACGCAAGACGCCGACAGCGAGGGCGAAGAGGCCAAGTTCTTTGTCTGGCCCCCCCCACGAGACGCTCATCACCCGTCCTCGTGATCTGCAGGACAACGCCACACCATCAGGCAACGCCATGGCGGTCACCACCTTGTTGGAGCTGGCCGGCTTCACCCTCTCCGCCCAAGGAGATCGCCATCGTTGGCGAGCCGGATGTCGACGCCACTCAGGCCTTGCTGGCCGTCGCTCAGGACGGACACCGGCCCTTCCAGGTGGTGGACCTGGGAGCGCCCAGCACCCAGCCCTCCACTGTACCGTTTGTGGCTTACCCCTCTCGCAGTGTCTGATCGGACTTGTAGGCTATCTCCAGAACACCATTGGGCACAAAATTAGATGCCAGATATTGAAAGGATTGCTCTCGATCTTTACCGCCTTCATTTGTCAGAAATATCTGCTTGCAGTAGACCGCAATGTCTTGAACGATTCGTTCATAGCGATAATACGCCAACGCTATTGGATCGATCTGCGTTTGACCATAACCCCGGTAGAACAGGGTTTCTTCTTCTTGTGGTGTATGCCCGGCAAACCCCTGACCACCGCCGATGAACATCAAATCACGCTCTTTGGGTGCCAGGATTGGATTGTCCCAATCGACAATGTAGAAAGCGGCGTTGGCATCAATCAGGATATTGCCGGCGTGAATATCAGAATGGCACAAAATAAACTCCAGAGATCGAGCTCGAAGTGCCCGAGCGAGCCGTTCAGCGCGCCCGACGAGATCGAGGATCTCATCGCGTCTGGCCCTCAAAAACGCAGCTAATCTTACTGCAACGGGGTCATCAAAAGCGTCATCCTCAACACGCTCCAGGAACGTCTTGACGATTTCGCGCCACTGTGGAGAATACGTCTCCAGTTGGATGCGTCTGATTAGCGCTGGAGGCACTAGAGCAGTGTGAATGCTCTTGAGGGCTGTGCCAAAATCGACCCAGTGGCGATCCGACAAGTTAACCTCATACCCATTGTGGCCCTCAACAAAAGGGTAAAGAATCACCTTGAAGGCGTCCAGGCTGGCCCAGAGTCGCCCTGTTTTGGTTGCCAGGGGGGCGATGATTTGCCCGATACCCTGGTCGCTGAGACATTTGGGCAACGCCACGGAAGTTTCGTCAAAGACGCCTCGTCTTAACTTAACAAAGTACGGCGTTTCATCGTCTGCGACGACACGATAGACGGCCGTATCCCGATCGGCTCCGAGAGGAAGAAAAGCGACCTGGACGACGAGCAACCCATATTCATCCTGCAAACAGGCGATGATTTGTTCGTCTTGGAGATCAGGTTTTTCAAGCATGGGTATGTGAGTTTTCCATCTTCATAAGAAGCAATAATCTGCACATTGCAGAAATCTTTTGTATAATATCCCCTGCCGGATTTAGTTGCAGAACCAATCAGCATTGTATCACAGTCTTGCTCCTTGAGCAAATCCAGATTTCCAGAGATTCGCATTGGTTCGAGGGGATGCATGTCGCGTCGTACACAGGCCCCGGTAGTGGGGTGATCACCTTGTCCGAAGAATCATCGGGCTCCTGTGAGCGATTCTTGGTTATGAGGCGTTGGAACAGCACAGGATGTCTGGTATAATGGGTGGGTGTCTAGGCTGGAGGTTGCCGACGCTAGACCCGCCAGACGGGTGATGCTCACCGTTGGGCGTTATACACGTAGGAGGAGCGTCTTTCTATATCCAGAAAGAGACAAGGGGGCAGAAATGAGAAAATCGACCAGAGTAGTTGCCGCGTTGTTCGGCGCTTTTGCCGGATTTGGGGGTCCAGAACACGGTTACTTTGAAATACTTCGAGGGAATGTCCGGCCGGACAGCCTCATGATAGCCGCCATGGGCCCTCCCTGCGAGCCGGAAAAGGTGTGGAATCTTTGCGAACCCGCCATGACGGTCATTCCCAGCTATCTGCTAACGGGCATCCTGGCGTTTATTATCGGCCTCATCACAATGATCTGGGCGGCGGCCTTTGTTCACAGAAAAAATGGCGGCCTGGTCCTGATTCTGCTGTCTATCGCACTGCTCCTGGTTGGTGGAGGTTTATTCCCCCCGGTGATTGGAATCGTCGCCGGTTTGGTCGCTACCAGGATCAACGCGCCGCTGACCAGGCAGCCATCGCATCTCTACGGCAAGGTACTGCGTTTCCTGGCCAAGTCGTGGCCGTGGCCACTCGTCGCCTTCTTCGTATGGGCTTTTGGACAGTTCATCGTCGGGTATTTCTTTAACGAGTTCTTGCAAAAGAGCGGTTTTCTCGTTCCGCTCCTGATTATCGGGCTTCTTGTATTGTCTATTCTCACTGGACATGCGTACGACGTCCACGATCGTGACCGCGCAGTGGATTGACAGGCATTCCTCAATACGTTCTCACTGTGCGTGGATCTCAGGCGCAGGCCGCCAGGCAGGGAATTCCTCTTGGAACCCGTTGTCGGTCAACTTTTGTAGGTTACTGCCGTCCGCATCCATCACATAGATTTCGCCGTCGCCGTCGCGCCAGGAAGCGAACGTTATCCGCGTGCCATCCGGGGACCAATCAGGGCAGTTTTCGCCAGCACGGGTGCTCGACAGCTTTTGCAGGTTGCTGCCGTCCGCATCCATCACATAGATTCCCCGAAAGCCTTCGTGGTCGGACCCAAAAACAATTTGCGTGCCATCCGGCGACCAGGCAGGCTCGAGAACTGCCAAGTCCGCCAGTTGCCGCTCTTCGCTGCCATCGGCGTTCATAACATACGTGCCATCGTTGCCCTCAATGCGGGAGAAGACAATCTGTGAGCCATCAGGTGACCACGCAGGGAAATCCTCAGGAGTTGCTGTGTTCGTCAGGCGTCGCAGGTTGGTACCATCAGCGTCTATGACATAGATTTCAAAGTTGCCATCGCGGCGCGAGGGAAAAGCTATCCGGGTACCATCCGGAGACCACTCGGGCCAGATGTCGTCAGCACTGTGCTGCGTCAACTGTCGCACGTTGCTGCCGTCGGCATCCATCACATAGATGTCGGCATTGCCGCTGCGGGTGGAAACGAAGGCAATCTGCAAGCCATCGGGCGACCAGGTGGGCCAGCCATCATAGGCAGGATCATCGGTTAGCCGTTGCAGGTCGCTGCCGTCGGCGTTCATGATGTAGATGTCTCCTTCTCCATCCCGTTCGGAGGTGAAGGCAATCCCCCCGCCGTCGTGAGCAAGCGTGGGCAGAGGCGGCGCGCTGGCAGTCGCCGACGCCCCAATCGGCATTGGCGGCTCTTGCCCAGCGCAGGCCACGAGTAGGAACAAGCTGCCGATGACGACAACAGCACGAACTGTCTTCATGAGAACCTCCGTTTCCAACACCCATACCGGAGTTATTTGCAGAATCAACCAGCATTGTATCATAATCCTGCTCCTTGAGCAAATCCAGATTTCCGGAGATTCGCATGACACGACGACCCGGGAAGCTGCTCGACTCCAGCGTTGTCGATCTCTGTTTCTTTAACGAGTTCCTGCAAAAGAGCGGTTTTCTCGTTCCGCTCCTGATTATCGGGCTTCTCGTATTGTCTATCCTCATTGGATATGCGTACGACGTCCACGATCGTGACCGCGTAGTGGATTGACAGGATAAGCGGCCCAACCCCGTGTAGATATCTCGAAGCGGTGAGATGAGCGCGCCATGGCTTACGCGTGCGTCGATTCTGTGTGCCGTCCTCTGGTCGCCGAGCCGGAGACGCTTCGTGAGGGTTTGCACACGCGCTGAGATGTGCAGACGGCCCCGACTGTTGGTGTGGAAGCAGATGGATCGGCGTAGCCCCTCTTCTGGCAGGCGTGGGTTAGATCGCTGTCGCTCCCGTGTGTGACAACCTCATACTGTTTCTGGGGTTAGGTTCTCTATCTCTGTTGTTAAAATGTTGAACGTTCAGTATTGACAGAACTTATATAATCTAGTATAATGAGCGCATCAAAATGCAGATATCCGGCTTAAGATACTGGAGGAGCATTTCGGGAAGCGAGTCCGACGATGCACTGGACACGGATCGTACTGGCCATTTCATTCTCCATCTACTTTGGCGCTGTCACCGTGGTGATGGCTTCCGTGAAGCGGCGGACTGGTGCCAATCCGGTAGGCCATGCCGGGGGAAAACGGGCTGCGGCGCTGCTGAACGCGGTTGCTTCTGTGCTCGTCTGGGTGACGGGGCCGGCGTACATGCTCACGGCGCGGAGCGTGGTCTGGTTTGGGCGGCTGATGTTCCTGGAGGTACCCTTCGCGCGCGGGCTGGGGGTTCTCGCCTGTGTACTGGCGTGTTTGCTGCTCATCTGGGGTGCGATCTCGCTGGGGCGCTCGTTTCGCATGGCCTTGCCGGAGAGCAAGCAGCCGCTGGTGACCGGTGGCCTGTACGGGTGGGTACGCAACCCGCTGGCGCTTTCGATGGACCTGCTGGCGTTGGGCATCCTGTTGCTGGCACCGAGCTGGCTGGCACTGCTGGCGTTCGCGCTCACCGTGGTGAGCTACGAGTGGAAGATTCACATCGAGGAGAATTATCTTCGAGAGGCTCATGGCGAGGCTTACCTCGAGTATTGTGCGCGGACGGGGCGGTATCTACCCAGATTATCGGTGCTAGTCACGTCAAAGTTAAGGTCAGGAGTTTAACGGTGAGTAAAGATACTTTCAGAGAAAAGACAGTCATTGTGACGGGGGCCTCGAGTGGGATTGGTAGGGCTCTGGCACTTTTGCTGGCTGATGAAGGAGCCTGGCTGGCTCTTGCTGCACGCAATGCTCAACGCCTTGACTCACTGGCTGGAGAGTGCCAACAACGTGGGGGCAAGGCCATAGCAATACCCACTGACGTGGCTGATGAAGCTCGGTGCAAAACGTTAATCCAGCACACCCAGGAAACGTACGGTCGGATTGACATGATGGTCAATAATGCTGGCATGGACGTCGTCAGTAAACTGGAAGATCTGGCCGATTTGCACTTGTTTAAGCAGGTCATTGAAGTGAATTTCTACGGCACTGTGTACTGCACCTACTATGCGCTGCCGTTTCTCAAGGAGACAAGCGGGCGGATCGTGAACGTTTCCAGTCTGGGAGGGATGTTGGCAATTCCGTTCAATACCTCCTACGTAGCCAGCAAATTCGCCGTGATAGGATTCTCTGACTCGCTGCGTATGGAACTGGCAGAGGCCGGGGTCAGTGTGACGGTGATCTGTCCTTACTGGGTAGTTACAGAATTTCACGAGCGGTACCTGGACAAGGATGGACGGCCCAAAGGACCTTCTGGACGAGCGATCTACACCGAGAAAATGATGACCGCTGATCAATGCGCACGGATCGTTCTCAGAGCGGCTCGACGACGCAAGCGTCAGGTTGTGATGAGGCCTGGTACTGCGAGCATCTGGCTGAAATTGATCTTCCCCGAACTGGTGGATCGGCTGACCATTTCGAAATTCTTGCGTCCGGCCGTCAAAAGGCTATACTCAGAGAGTCAGCGTGAGTAGTGACCGTAACCTTGCTGTACGGTTTTTTTAACAGGTGAGAGCAGGCGCGCTCACAGCGTTGAGAGAAAGGGAGGAAAGACCATGACCACAGAAAAGAATGCTTCATCGGATGTGAACTTTCTCGACATGCAGGCCCACGTCGGCATCACGAAGCACATGGGTGGGATCGAGGCGACCGACGAGCTCCTATCGCTCTGCCACATCGGGAATGCTCGCGAGGTCTTGAACGTAGGCTGTGGGATCGGCGTCGGATCCGCCTACATCGCCAAGAAATACCGTTGTCGTGTGGTGGGCGTGGACATCTCGGAGCAGATGATCGCATGGTCACGCCGGCGTGCCAGAGAGGAGCGAGTCGAGGCCAGGGTTGAGTTCCGCACCGCCGACGTGCTGGATCTACCCTTCGAAGCGGATCGGTTCGACGTCGTCTTTGCCGAATCGGTGCTTGTATTCGTAGAGGATAAGGCGCGGGCGATTCGGGAATGCGTGCGGGTGACAAGGCCAGGCGGCTACGTGGGGCTGAACGAGGGCTTGTGGACTGAGCAACCGCCTCCTGAGCTGGTCGCGCGGGTTAAGGATGCAATTGGCCCTTTTGTCCCAACCAGTGAGGCCTGGCAGGCGCTTTGGGAGGCATCCGGGTTGCAGGAGCGGGTGGTGAAAGTATGCCAGGTTGACGCCCGCACGGAAGTCAAGAGTCGAATACGGTGGATCGGTTGGCGGTGGCTTCTGGGCGCCTGGGGGCGAGGGCTGCGCCTGTACATCACAAATCCGGCGGTCAGGCAGTCCATCAAGGGAGTGTTCGACGTGCCACCGGAGGTGTTTCAGTACGCGGGATACGGGCTTTTCGCCGGTAGGAAGTGAACCGGCTTCTATAGACCTTCAGATAACTTTTTGCCTTGAGTCAAGACACAGGAGGACGAATGATGAAACCTGAAACCGTCTCGCTGCTGTGTGGGCCTGGAACACACGAACCGTTGCGCCTGGCCTCTGTGCCAGGGTCCGATGGAAGTGCACAGGAAGTACTGGTGGGTGTTCACTCCGGGGAAAGATTTCGTGTACGTGACGGAATTCCCCTCTTGCTGGATGAATCGCAAGTCTCCGGATTCAACCAGCGGTATCAAGGGTTATACAACAGGATTGCAGGGCTCTACGATGCCGGTATCAAGCTGTTTGCGTACCTGGCAGGTGGGGGAGAAGAGCACTTTCGCGGGGAGTATCTGGGGGAACTGGAGGTCCAGGACGGCGACCGCGTGTTAGAGGTGTCAATTGGCACGGGGGCAAACCTTCACTACCTGCCGGTGAAGGCAGCTTACTTTGGGCTGGACCTCTCCTGGGGAATGCTGAAAAGATGCCAGAGGAATCTGAAGCGGTGGCAGCGAGAGGCAGAGTTGATTCTGGGCAATGCTGAAGAACTGCCTCTGCGCGACGAGTCGTTCGATACGGTTCTCCACGTCGGCGGAATCAATGCTTTCAATGACCCGGCCAAGGCCATCTGCGAAATGACCCGGGTGGCGAGAGCAGGGGCCAAGATCGTGATTGTTGATGAGACTGCCAAACTGATGGAATCTCTCGCCTGGATGCCAAGTGTTAGAAGGTGGTTGCAGGAGCATGGCGAAAGGTTCTCGGCCCCAGTTGGGCTGGTTCCAGAGGGGATGAGAGACGTACATGCAATGGATTTTGCCAAAGGCAACATGTATTGCCTCACCTTCAGAAAGCCCTGAGAGGAACTGCGCGACCGTTGTCTAGCATCACCTTTGAACGACGCTGGAGGAATTGCATAACTGGAATTGCGGTAGGGACAGCACCCCGCTGGAGGGGAGAAAAGTGCCACTTTTCAGGGAAACGAGGGCGTTTTCGAGCCGTTTCTGAGGCCCCTCGCCCCACCGACCGGTGCTTCCTCGTTCTAATTGTGCAATTGTCCGCCTCCGTACAAAGGTGATGCTAGGCGAAATCAAGATACGCGCTCAAATGTAACAACGGGGCGGCTTCACCCCTGCCCAAGGGACGGGGCTCTCGCCGCTATTTCACGTAGGGGCGGCAATATGTCCGAGATCTCTCTCCAAAATCTGAGTGACGTAGCTGAAACGCTACTCATGATGCTCTACATTCGGGCCGTGGAATCACAGCGCCCCGATGCCCTCATCAAAGACGAGAAAGCCGTGACGCTGGTCCAGCGGATGGACCAGGATTTCTTACGGAACAAACTGGCCAAGATTGATGAGGAAACTCAGGTGGCTATTGTCCTGCGTAACCGCGAGTTCGACCGTTACGCGCAGGATTTTCTGGCGCGCTACCCGGAAGCGGTTGTGGTTCACATCGGGTGCGGCCTCGATTCGCGCTTCGAGCGCGTGGACAATGGCCAGGTCGAGTGGTATGACCTGGATTTGCCGGATGTCATCGAGCTGCGCCGGAAGCTCATCGGCAGCGAGGGAGAGCGCTATCATTTGCTGGCTTGCTCAGTGCTCGATAGCGCTTGGCTGGATGCAATGAGCGTGCATCGACAGCGACCCTTTCTCTTTCTGGCCGAGGGTGTTTTGCTGTACCTGGAGGAAGCCCAGGTCAAGTCGTTGGTGCTGGCGCTGAAGGAGCATTTCCCAGGCGCGGAATTGGTCTTCGATGGATTTTCGCCGTTCCTCAGTTGGGCGAACAACCTCAGGGTCACCCTTACCAAAGTTGGCGCCCGCAGTCATTGGGCTCTGAAACACGGCAAAGACCTCGAACGATGGAGTGACGGCATCTGCCTGCTCGATGAACGGTTCCCCTTCCAGTACCCTGAGCCGCGTCTGGGCCGTGCCCTATTGGTGCGCCATATTCCATTTTTCGCCAAGACCATAGGCGTTTTTCACTACCAACTCTAAGCAGGGCGGCATGTCCGAGACATCTCAACAAGACCTGAGCGGCGTGGCCGAAACGTTGCTCATTACGCTCTACATCCGAGCGATGGAATCGCAGCGTCCGGACGCGCTGATCAAAGACGAGAAAGCTGTGGCGCTGGTCACGCGGATGGGCTACGACTTCGACCGGATCGGGCGGTTCCCGATGAGCGATGTAAACATAGCGACGGTGATCCTGCGCAACCAGGAATTCGACCGCTACGCGCGAGATTTCCTGGCACGCCAGCCGGAAGTGGCTGTGGTTCACATCGGGTGCGGCCTCGATTCACGTTTCGAGCGCGTGGATAATGGCCAGGTGGAGTGGTACGACCTGGATTTGCCGGACGTCATCGAGCTGCGCCGGAAGTTCATTGGCGATGAAGGGGAGCGCTATCATTTGCTGGGCTGCTCGGCGCTCGACAACGCCTGGTTGGACACGGTGAGTGCACATCGCGAGCGCTCCTGCCTGTTTTTGGCCGAAGGTGTTTTCGAGTACTTTGAAGAAGCGCAGGTCAAGTCGCTGGTGCTGACGCTGCGTGACCATTTCCCAGGCGCGGAGCTGGTCTTTGACGCCTTTTCCCCTCTCCACGTCTGGACGAACACCCTCCTCTTTTCCATCATCAAGCTCGGCGCCCCCCTCCACTGGGGGATCTGGCGCGGCCAGAAGATCGAAGGCTGGGGCGACGGCATCCGCCTGCTCGATGAATGGGGATGGCTAGACCGGCCTGAGCCGCGCCTGGCCCACATTCGATGGATGCGCGGCATCCCGCTCATTGCCAGGATGCTGCGCATCTACCACTTCCAACTTGGAAAAGCAGGGCAGCATGTCCGAGACACCTCATCAAGGCCTGTGCGGCGTATCTGAAACGTTGCTCGTCACGCTTTACCTCCGGGCGATGGAATCGCAGCGCCCGGACGCACTGATCAAGGACGAGAAGGCCGTGGCGCTGGTCGCGCAGATGAGCTACGACTTCGCCCGGATCAGGCAGATCCCGCTGAGCGAGGCGAACAAGCTAGTGATTATCCTGCGCAACCGGGAATTAGACCGCTACGCGCGGGATTTCCTGGCGCGCTACCCGGAAGCGGTTGTGGTTCACATCGGGTGCGGCCTAGATTCGCGTTTCGAGCGCGTGGATAATGGGCAGGTGGAGTGGTACGACCTGGATTTGCCGGAGGTCATCGAGCTGCGTAGGAAACTTATCGGCGGAGAAGGGGAGCGCTATCATTTGCTGGGCTGCTCGGTGCTCGACAACGCCTGGCTGGACACGGTGAGCGCGCATCGCCAGCGTCCCTTTCTCTTTCTGGCCGAAGGTGTCCTGATGTACTTTAAGGAGGCGCAGGT
>Ga0307377_10003714_pt1 | contig 17029 bp, 17 predicted proteins | sample TR3MG_FD_202535 | JGI IMG/M metagenome (GOLD analysis project Ga0307377, IMG submission 202535) | Soil microbial communities from Risofladan, Vaasa, Finland - TR-3 | ecosystem: Environmental > Terrestrial > Soil > Coastal area > Acid sulfate soil | place: Finland: Risofladan, Vaasa | collected... | reverse complement strand
CAGGTATATGAGGTGGTTGAAATGACTGCATCCCAGGCATTGGTGCAGGGGTAATAGTTTGCTCAGATTTAGCCACCACTAACGCGTACACAGTACCACAGTCGAGACATATATCAATAACACCAGTGCCAACCTGGACAACAGATCCAATCAGTGGAGGCTTCGTAGGGTTAAAAGCAGCAGCTGATGTCATAAACCATCCAGCTTCTACTTCTCCTTCTTCCATTCTACCTGCCTTAACTTCTTTCTTGACTAGCGTCCTCATAAGCGACCTCTCACTCTTACAGTCCTTATTCGGACACACTGTGAACCGAGCTAAGACAATCTGCTTCTGTTCTGGTGATACCATAACATCCTCCTTAATTTCTGCTGACTATTGAACTGAGCTTAGCTAGAGAAATAAGCTCAGCTATCTCATCTTCATCAAGAAAAATCAGTAAGAATGAGACGTAGTATGGTTTTCCTTCCTTGATTTCCTGTTTGGTACTCTCAACAAGGCGCCTATAAGACTCATTCATTATCTTTTCACTTATATGAGTACTACCCATATATAACCATCCTTACCATGCTGGAACTTTATCTTTTAGATGAACCACCATGAACCTACCATAAATGTTTATGGTGGTAGCAACATCTTTATGCCTTAAGTGATCTCTTACTATGTATATCTCAGCCCCACTCATCAGCATTTGTATCGCGCGAGAATGACGAAATATGTGTGGGTGAATCTTCATATTAGCTCTCTTACCTAGATTTCTTACTACAGTCCAAGCATAATTGTAGTCAATGTCCATAAAGACCTTTTTATCATTGGAAGCTCTAACATCAATCCATTCAGATAAAGCAGCAGAAGCCTTATCTGAAATATTTACGCTCTGTCTGTCACCACCCTTACCTGTGACAGTAAGGAAACCATTAGTCCAGTCAATATCATCAAGCTCAATGTTAAGTAGCTCACTTATTCTTAAAGCTGTATCAAACAGCACAACAACAAGAGTTTTCTCTAATACCGTTTTGCAGAAAGTGATAAGCTCTTCTACCTGGCTAACTGTGAGATAATTAGGCTCGCCAATCTTTATGGGTGGGCGATCTAACTCAATCTTCTCACCTTTCCACTTGAACCACCTCATTATTGCATGTGCCCTTAGACTCACTGTACTTGCAGATTTACCTTGAGTCATAAGGTTATCAACGTATGCTTGAGCTTCTTCTCTAGTAGGCTGTCCGTTAGTTAGCTCAGCAAACCAGAGCTTTAAAGCATGAGTGTATACTCGTGCAGTACCTGGCCTCACACGACGCTCGAGATAATCACCGAACTGTATTATTTCTGATTGGTAATCCACAATCCACCTTATAGTATTATAATATAAAATTACTGCTTTGTAAATGTTCTACGAAAACTTTTTTCGGAGTTCTTAAGTGAGTGAATTGAATCTATAGTTCTCACATCAATATTAACTCTGGCTTGTAGTCATAATCACCTATCTCGAAAATGCTGCCACTGAATGGGAATCCATCATTTGGCTCCCATAGCATAAAACCGTTGCCATAAAAGAGCATATTGAAGCTGTGGCGTCCCTGAGGTATATCACCTATTACCATAGCTAAGGTGTTAAGCCCATACTTCCTAGCACACTCATTCATAGCCCGAAGTGCGTAGTTATCACAGTCGAACTTGTCTGGCTTGTAGAGGTTAGAGTTAAAGGTAAGGTCCCAGAGCACACTACCCCATCCTTTAAGGTCAGTATAGAAGTATTGCCAATCAAGTAACCCCATAGGTACTCTAAAACCTAACGCTTTGATTCCAGAGTAAATCTGGTCTCCCTTAATTTGGTACTCAGTAAAGCTGGGTATATGCTCTATTGGTTTACTGACTTTTAGTTTACTCATTTTTCCTCCTATCTACTCCACTAACAGACTTGAGTACAATTTGCTTATTGGCTTTATCGTAAAACCAATTGTCTAAAACGTTACCAGGTATCCCGACATCAATAACAACTAACTCTTCGTCAGGACGGCTCTTCAATTTTTTGGTGTGATTACCAAGCCTTGAGCCCCACCAACCAGTTACAAATTTTGTCGACTTATTATATCTTACCTCCAGCATTTGACCTCCAAGACTAACTGTATTTGAAGTATACGCCTAACACCATGAAGTCTGCGCTATCATTCTTTTTAATATATATGCCTACATAGTCGTTTGCGGCTAAAGCGCTCAGTATACCAGATATGTCTATTGTTTCTATGTGAGTAGCAGTGATATTGTAAGTGCCTGTTGTATTATTTTCTGCGTGAGTATTGTTTGCTTGGTTGGCGGCAGCATAGGTGGAGTATATAGCCAATGTTTCAGATGCCCCAGTAGTTAGTGATATAATCACAGCTAAAGCAGACGTTATAGAGTTAAAGTCACTTGGTACCCTAAAGTTTGTTACACCGTATTCACTAGCATCATCGCATGTGGCTACAGTGTATGTATTGTATACGCTCATAACTGAACCATACGTAACTGGTACAAAGAACTCTGATGAACCAGCAGCCCCTGTTGCCCCTGTTACACCCGTAGGCCCTGTTGCACCCGTAGGCCCTGTTGCACCCGTAGGCCCTGTTGCACCTGTAACACCAGCTCCAGTTGCGCCAGTAACACCTTGAGTTCCTGTTGCTCCAGTTACTCCAGCACCAGTTGCGCCAGTAGCTCCAGTTACTCCCTGGGCTCCAGACGTTCCCTGAACACCAGTTGCTCCTGTTACCCCTGCTCCTGTCGCGCCAGTCAGTCCAGTAGGCCCTGTTGCTCCTGTTACCCCTGCTCCTGTCGCTCCGGTTGGTCCAGTAGCGCCTGTAACACCTGTCGCGCCAGTCAGTCCAGTAACGCCAGTAGCTCCAGTAACACCTGTGGTGCCTTTAAAACCCATAGGGCCCATGGCACCAGATGGTCCAGTTGCACCCGTTACGCCTGTCACACCTTGAGTACCACTAATACCTTGTGGTCCTGTTGCTCCTGTCACACCTGCGCCAGTAGCCCCTGTTATTCCAGTGACCCCTGAAATACCCGTAGGACCTGTTGCGCCGGTAACTCCTGATACGCCAGTTGCTCCTGTTACCCCTGCTCCTGTAGCGCCTGTTATTCCTTGAGCACCACTAGGACCAGTAACTCCTGTTACTCCTGTTACTCCTGACACTCCTGTCGCACCAGTAACACCAGCACCTGTCACGCCGGTAACCCCTGTTGCTCCTGTGATACCCTGTGTTCCGCTTGGACCAGTTGTTCCGCTTGGCCCAGTTGCTCCTGTTACTCCTACTCCGGTAGCACCAGATGGACCTGTTGGCCCAGTTACGCCGGTGGTGCCTTGAGTACCACTAGTACCTTGAACGCCAGTTGCCCCCGTGACGCCGGCGCCAGTAGCACCAGTAGCACCGGTCACGCCCTGAGTACCACTAATACCTTGAGCTCCACTTGGTCCAGTCGGCCCTGTGGCTCCGGTTACACCCACGCCTGTGGCGCCTGTGATGCCAGTAACTCCTTGGCTACCCGAGGGTCCAGTAACACCTGTCACACCTAATGGACCAGTAGCTCCTGTCACCCCTACTCCTGTTGCACCAGTTACGCCTGTTACTCCTTGTACTCCACTCGGCCCGGTTGTGCCTGTTACACCTGAAACACCTGTTGCTCCCGTAACTCCTGCGCCTGTTGCACCTGTAATACCAGTAGCTCCTGTTATACCAGTGGCTCCAGTCACACCTAATGAACCAGTTGCTCCTGTAACTCCTGACACGCCTGTAGCTCCCGTCACTCCAGCTCCAGTCGCACCAGTGATTCCTGTCACGCCCTGGGCACCTGAGGGTCCTGTCGTGCCAGTAATACCTAATGGACCAGTTGCGCCAGTCACCCCTACTCCTGTTGCACCAGTTACGCCTGTAACACCTTGTGCACCACTAAGACCAGTTGCTCCTGAAGGTCCTGTAGGTCCAGTCGCACCTGTAACACCAGCTCCAGTTGCGCCGGTAACACCTTGGACTCCACTAGTACCAGTGGCACCAGTGGCTCCTGTAACACCTTGTACGCCCGTGGCTCCTGTCACGCCTGCCCCAGTTGCGCCGGTAACACCAGTGGCACCAGTTAGTCCTGTAGGGCCAGTCGCACCCGTGACACCTGCTCCTGTAACTCCTTGAGCCCCAGATACACCCTGAGGACCTGTAGCTCCTGTTACCCCAGCGCCTGTAGGACCAGTAACGCCTGTGGCACCAGTTATTCCTTGTGCTCCCGAAGCGCCTGTAGCTCCAGTAACTCCAACCCCAGTTACACCTGTGACACCTGTGACTCCCTGAACTCCAGAAATTCCTTGGGGGCCAGTTGCCCCAGTGACTCCAGCACCAGTGGCGCCTGTAACTCCAGTTGCTCCAGTAACACCTGCACCCGTTGCGCCAGTTACTCCATCAACACCGCTAGGCCCAGTTGCTCCTGTCACTCCAGCACCCGTTGCGCCAGTTACTCCTTGGACTCCACTAGTACCCTGAGGACCTGTGGCCCCAGTTACACCGACACCGGTAGCGCCCGTTAAGCCTTGTGTGCCTGTAGCACCCGTGACACCTGCACCAGTTGCCCCTGTAGTACCTTCATCTCCTTGAACTCCAGATGGACCAGTAACTCCAGTTATGCCTTGAACCCCAGTAACGCCTGTGGCACCCGTGACACCTTGGGCACCACTTGTACCTTGAACACCAGTCGCGCCAGTTACTCCTGCTCCAGTAGCTCCTGTCACACCCTGAGCTCCACTAGTACCACTAGGACCACTAGGACCACTAGGACCACTAGGACCACTAGGACCATTAGGACCTGTAGCCCCTGTAACACCTGCTCCGGTTGCACCAGTTACCCCACCAGCACCAGTAGCTCCTGTAACCCCCTGTGCTCCTGAGGTGCCTTGAGGACCTGTAGCTCCCGTAATTCCCGAAGGTCCTGTAGCACCGGTCACACCTGTGACCCCTGCACCAGTAGCGCCCGTAATACCCTGTACACCAGACGTTCCTTGGGGTCCTGTAGCTCCAGTAACGCCCGCGCCTGTAGCTCCCGTGATTCCCTGCGTGCCAGATACACCTTGCGGTCCAGTCGCACCTGTCACACCTGCTCCAGTGGCACCAGATGTACCTTGAACACCTGTTGCACCTGTTACTCCAGCACCAGTAGCTCCAGTTATGCCTTGATCCCCCTGCGAGCCAGTAGCACCGGTTACTCCTGCTCCAGTAGCTCCTGTTACTCCTTGTGTACCACTAGTACCTGTAGCCCCTGTTGCTCCAGTAAGGCCTGTAACACCTTGAGGTCCAGTTGCACCAGTTACACCCGCGCCTGTAGCTCCCGTCGTTCCTTGGACTCCAGATGTACCTTGATCGCCTTGAACACCAGTAGCACCTGTAACGCCGGCTCCTGTAACTCCAGTAACACCTTGGTCTCCTTGTGCTCCTGTAGCACCGGTCACTCCAGCCCCAGTAGCACCGGTCACGCCCTGAGTACCTGATGTACCTTGAGCTCCACTCGTTCCCTGATCTCCCTGGACTCCTGTAACTCCTGTTAGGCCTTGTGGACCAGTCGCGCCAGTTACTCCAGCTCCGGTAGCTCCACTAACACCTGTAGGTCCTGTTGCACCGGTTACTCCCTGTGCGCCGGACGTGCCTTGAACACCGCTAGTACCTTGATTACCTTGATCCCCTTGAGGACCAGTAGCACCAGTAACTCCAACACCGGTGGCTCCTGTGACCCCTTCATCACCTTGTACTCCTGAAGTACCAGTAGCACCAGTTACGCCTTGTGCACCAGACATACCCTGAACACCAGTGGCTCCTGTAACCCCTGCACCAGTCACGCCTGTTAGCCCTTGTGCACCAGTCGCACCAGTAACACCGGTTCCTGTCGCACCAGTTACTCCTTGAGTGCCAGAGACACCTTGGGGACCAGTAGCTCCGGTAACTCCAGCACCAGTAGCTCCAGTTACACCTGTTACGCCGTCAGCTCCAGATGGTCCAGTTGCTCCTGTTACGCCAGTAACACCTTGAGCACCTGAGACTCCAGTAACTCCATCAGCACCTGAGACTCCAGTTGGTCCTGTTGCACCTGTTATGCCTTGGGGTCCTGTAGCTCCAGTAACACCCGCGCCAGTAGCCCCTGTTATTCCAGTGACCCCTGTAACCCCAGTGACTCCCGTAACACCAGTGGGTCCAAAGACACCCTCAATAAATGAACTTGGAACTGTTCCTGTAAACGGACGACCCAACTTAGTAACTTCCTATCATTTTTCTTTGCCTATACTTTATCTACACTATTGCCGGATCCTGAAAGTTGACAACACCAGGTCTCGGTATACGAACCACTGCTGATGAGGGTATAGATACACTATTATCATCACTGGTAAATAAATCTTTCTCATCATCATTGAACCAATACGGCATGAATTTACCACCCCATGCGGCTTTCATAGCACCAGAGCTGACCCATTTCATATCGTCTTCAGCGTTGGCTTGTAGTGCAGTTTCGCCGCCCCAGTTGGTACCTCCATCTACGGACTTCTGATAGAAGGTTGCTACTTGACTTTCTGCTGCTGTACCACCAACATATGTGATATAAATATCATCATTGACCTGATTGACAAACACAGAGACTAGAAAATATTCAGCCGTATCAGTGATTACATTAGTCTTCGCGGTGATGCTACCTGCTCCATTTATATCCCATACCATCAAATCTGAAGCAGCATTATCGAATCGACTCCAAGCGGCAAAAATAAGGTGGCCATCACTCATCCTAACTTGCCCATCCATCTGTATGTAGATATCTTCATACATGTTGAGTGATATTGATTGCTCTGACCAACTATTGCCAGAATCATCATAGGTTTTGAGAGATATTTCATCTGTGTTCATATCCCAGAACGTAGCCCATATGTCTTGGTTGTCTATTTCGTTTCCTGGAAATAAAAGGATATAGTCGAGCGAGGCTTCCCATGGCGATGTTTTGCTAGTCCATGTGGTAGCATCTGGTGAAGTATAAAACTCATAGAAATACGCTCCAAGAGAGTCTCTGTATCTAAAAGCAACTGCTAGATTTCCACCTCTGGCCTTAGTTATAGATACGTAAGTATATAGTCTTAGTGGAGATGCATACATAGTACCGCTTCCCTGACATGCTTCTATTTGGTCATCCCCACCAGCTGAATCATCACTTGTATCTAGATATATATAACGGACATCACCGCTACCAGAATCAACATAAGCTATGTGTATCTTAGTTCCGGCATCTCCTGCTGTTTGCCAATCCGCCCAAGAATCATACGATTGAATAGTTCCTGTCTTAATATTGACAGCACCACCCCAGGTAGCACCACCGTCTGCTGTTTTATTGTACTTCAGATCTTGATATGCATTGATATAGATAGCATAGCCGACTGTAGATGAAGTCCAGTATACTCCTCCTCTCAGTGCTACGTCATAGAACCTATTGAAACCACTAAATTCAACCAGTACATCAGCCATCTAATACCTCTACCCTTATCTCCATTTCTGATCTTCTATCAGGATATTCTAACCAGTTATGAATATGGGCTAAATGCTTGATATTGGGCAAGTTTTTATCTTTTAAGAACTCTTTAATCTCCTTATCTATTCTCTTAGCTTCCTCAACTGTTCTCTCATCAACCAGATTGTCTCTTAAGGCAGCATCCAAGTGAAGTCGCCAATGTGCTCTGATTACTGCTGGTAATTCACTTAATAATGGCAATTATAACCTCCGATCATCTCCAATACCTCCAATACCTCCAATATCTCCTAGCTTCTTGTAAACGTTATCATCACACCTAACAATAATGCATCACCGGCTAAGCTGTCATCAGACACATCTCTGAATACTCTGAACTGTACAAACTCACTCGCTGCTGGTGTTCCAGCTAATGTTATTGCTGGGGTAGCTGAAGATACGTGAACATCACCAGCAGTAATCGCAGCATCAGATATTGGTTGTTCTGTTCCCCATGCCTGGTCTAGCGCTTCATCGTTAGCGTAAGATCTACCTTGACAGTCCCATTCAACAGTCTCAGTAGCTGAACCAGTAGCATATGTCCAATAGAATGTTGCGGTGACTGTACCACCATCCCAATCTGACGGCATAGCTATTGTCCATTGAGCATACTCATCACTATCTTTATCAAATTCTAATGTATAGACATCAACATCGTTAGTTCCGTATTCTTTTTTGGCTGGCCCACCACAGCCATTTGTTGTAGATGGCCAGCCACCAGCAGCAGTTAGGAATAATTGGCCTGTAGGAGCAGATCCTGTAGCTCCAGTTGCGCCCGTTACACCTGTGACTCCTGCGCCAGTAGCCCCTGTTACTCCTGTAGCTCCTGTAACCCCTGTAGGGCCAGTTGCGCCTGTAACTCCAGCCCCGGTTGCTCCGGTGACACCTGTTGGTCCTGTAGCTCCTGTAACACCAGCTGCGCCAGAGATACCTTGTGCCCCCGTAGCGCCTGTTGTGCCCACACCTGTAGCTCCAGTTACACCAGTTGCTCCTGTAACACCAGCTGCTCCAGAGATACCTTGAGACCCTGTTGCTCCTGTAACACCTACACCTGACGGGCCTGTAGGCCCTGTTATACCTGTAGGCCCTGTTGCTCCAGTCACGCCTGAGCCTGTTGCTCCAGTTACGCCGGTAGGGCCAGTTGCACCTGTAGTTCCAGCACCAGTAGCACCTGTAGGACCTGTTGCTCCTGACGTACCTTGAGACCCTGTTACTCCTGTAGCTCCTGTAACTCCTAATGGACCAGTGGCCCCGGTAACTCCAGCTCCTGTTGCACCTGTTACCCCTGTTGGTCCTGTTGCACCGGTTACACCTGCGCCGGTGGCACCAGTCACGCCGGCGGGTCCTGATGTTCCTTGAGGACCTGTTGCACCGGTTACACCTGCGCCTGATGGTCCTGTCGGTCCAGTTGCCCCGGTAACTCCAGCTCCTGTTGTGCCAGTAACACCTTGAGGGCCAGTAGCACCCGTTGATCCTGTTGCACCTGTAGTTCCAGCACCTGTTGCACCAGTAGCCCCTGTCACGCCTTGAACACCACTTGTCCCTGTAGCACCCGTTGATCCTGTAGCTCCAGTAGTTCCAGCACCTGTCGCTCCGGTTGCTCCTGTCACGCCTTGAACTCCAGATGTACCTTGAACCCCCGTTGCACCAGTTACCCCTGCTCCTGAAACACCTTGTGCTCCTGAGGGCCCAGTCGGTCCAGTAGCTCCTGTAGCTCCAGTAGTTCCAGCGCCGGTAGCTCCTGTGACACCAGTTGGTCCGGTTGCACCTGTAGTTCCAGTCGGTCCAGTTGCACCTGTAGTTCCAGCACCAGTAGCACCTGTAGGACCTGTTGCTCCTGTTGTGCCGGTGGTACCAGTCGGTCCAGTTGCACCTGTAGTTCCAGCACCAGTAACTCCTGTAGTGCCGGTAACGCCTGTGACACCGGTTACGCCAGAAGTGCCTGTAACGCCTGTGACACCGGTTACGCCAGAAGAGCCTGTGACACCTGTAACGCCTGTAATGCCTGTAATGCCTGTGACGCCTGTGACGCCTGTGACACCTGTGACACCTGTAACGCCTGTTAAACCACGTAGAAATTCAGGTACAGTTCCTGTAAATGGTGCTTCAACCAACTTAATATCTCCTCAACCAATCAAGCTCTTCCCGTCCTGGATGCAACTCATACCAACCCTTATCAAACAAGTCATCCAATTTGCTAAAATACTCTTGGTACATTAAACCTATCCTGTTAAGGGAATAATTATCTACAGACCATCTACGACAGTCAGCTGGTTTTATCCTATCAGCATTCTTGACTGCCCAGACATAATCATCAAAGGTTCTACATCTGTATCCGGTAACACCATGATTAACTGTTTCAGTAAATCCACCCCAATCCGAAGTTATCGCTGGTGTCCCGCAGAGCATAGCTTCTACTGCAACTCCCCCAAATGGTTCTATGTAGACGGTAGGTACCATGACTGCCCTAGCTTTCCTCATTAAATTACTTTTCTCTTCAGGGCTAACAAGCCCACGAAAGTCTATGTTAGGGGACTTTATGCCTACACTATCAGGGTTTCCTATACCAGCTATGACTAGTCTGATGCCTACCTTATCAGCGACCTGTTGTGCTATATGTACTCCTTTTCTCTCAATAATCCTCCCAAGGTACAGAATGTAATCTTCTTTTTCTTCACAATACTCAAAGTCGTCAGGGTCAAAGTAGTTTGGTATCACAACATCATAGTTCACTCCATCACCACCACCCTGATTCGGGTTCTTAAGTGCCCAGATGTAATGCATCCAGGCATAGCTTTCAAATACCTTATATGGAGCCCATACACCTGTATAGCCAATACCCATTTCAACAGGTAGAAGCCTGACAATGTCAGCTATAGGTTTCTGCCAGGTTCCCATGCTTATCAGCAGAATGTCTCTCTTCTGCTTTCGCTTGTTTATCTCCTGTATTGCTCTCTCAGCGAAATTCCTGTAGGCAAAGTCATTTGGGTCACCAAGTGACGTGTATCTATTCAGCCAGTCAGACTCACCATACGTATATTCTTGCTCAGCTCTTGTGACACATGTAACGTGCTCTGTACACTGCAGGTCTGAACCCTCAGCACCATAATGTATGACTGTGTGGCCAAGGTCAGTCATCATTTTACCCATCTTAAATATCTTTTGACTGTAGGCGCAACCATCAAAGAGCTTACTCGTGTTGGTATGTGCAAGCCCCAGCAGATGTAGCCTGAACTTGGTTGGGTCTCCCTGCTCAAAGTCCTCAGTACTCGGGTCGGTTAATGGATAACCTAGTTTTCCTCTGCCGCCGTATGCCACCATCAGGTACCTCCTTATACTTCAGCTTGTATTCGTAGGGCTCGATAACATAGGGCCCTACCACGTCCATGAATCTATTGACACTATCCTGCCGGATTATTATCCGCATGCCTCTACCGTTTCTGACTGCGGTATGATAAACCAGGCTAACGTTTATATTGATGCTATGCAGCTTGTCCGCTAGCAAAGCTACTTCCTGCTCTCTATATCCGTCTGTACACAGAGTTATGGTTACAGAGACATAATGATAGCGCTCATCTAAATAAGAGCTGCCGTCACCCATAAACCAGTGTGCAAGGGTTATAGGAGTCAGGCTCACATCTTCCGGAACCACTTTCCTCCTAGAGGGGTACCACCTGTGGTATTGCTCAGTAAGCAGTTGGCAACACCCTGACTGTAAACGGCAGTAGTAGTAAACCTTACCCTTACTAGTACCTTTTAGTACCTTGGGATAAGTGGTCTTAACAGGGATGCTGAGAGTTAGTAGAGCAGTTCTGACAGATGAGAGATACTCAAGGGTCTTCGTCCCCGAAAGATTCATTATGAAGTAGGCATTATTATACGAGGAAGGTAGGGTAATGCTCCCATCGCCTAGCATAACACCATCAAAAACCTCGGCTGCTTCTACCTTATCCATATATGAAGACACCATAATAGTAGATTTGACCCGCCTTGCCATTACCCATGTGTACAATGCCCTGTCGCTCGAATGCCTCATTCAGCGCATCTTCACATAGATTATGAGGATGTCCAGGAAAAACCCCGATCTCGAGGGGTTCGAATACCCTTATCTTTTTAGCTGCTCGTATTGCGTTCTTGACAATCTTCCTTGGGTCACGCACATGTTGAAGCACGTTGTAGATCCACGCCTCATCAAACTCCTTGTCGTAGGTTATATCCTCAGCAGCCAGCTTCACATAGTCAATGTCTGCGCCTTTATATCTGTCTGCAACCCATTTCGGATAATCACACGGGTCAACCACGACAGCCTTTGAAAAGTTCTCACACCGTAGTAGTAAGCTCACAGGTCCTCCACCAATATCAATCACCGACTTACCTTGTAGGTCAAAGGTATATGCTCTTGTCTTGCCGGCGTACTGGGCGAGCTTCATGTAGCCTGCGTACATCTCCTGAAGCACTTGCTCACTATAGGTATTAGAGACGTTGCGCCACCAGCCCTTCTCCCAGGTTTGGTGTTTTTCCCACTCTTCATTGGGTATTGGTTTCAGTATATGCATCTTGCTCTGCTTTTTATCTTCAGCAAGCAGATACATTGGGCGAAAGCCAGAGTGCAATTCCAGTACCTTCATGCCGGTAGCGTCGTTGATGGTGTGTTCGAAGTCCTTACCCTTAAAGAAATAAAGGGGAGCGCCTCCGCTAACATCTTTCCACTGTTGTTCTGTTTCGCCGTTCGGAACCTCGAAGAACACCCTCTTTGCTTTACCACGAAGCTTCCTAAGAGCCATTACTGCCTTTGCAGCGCCGTAGTCATAGATTGTGTTATGAAATACCGACAAGTACAAGACGTTATCATAACCCGTGCTTTCGGCCAGGAACTTTTCACCCTCGCAGTTATGGCATTCTACATCGGCATCATTTATGGTTGATAAGTACCTCGTTACAGCCATCTTGCCAGGATCCGTATCCGTAGCTGTAACCCTATAGCCCCTTTTAGCCAATTCCATACTGAAATAGCCTTCACTGCATCCTATATCGAGAACAGTTTCTCCCACCAGGTTCTTCAATATGTAGTCGAGGCGTTCGGGACTGTCTTGTCTATCCACAGGGAAGTCCTTCACTCTATCGTCAAGTACGGGCTGGTATGTGCACTTACCGACTCTAGGCAGTGTTTCAAGAGTGTCTCTCAAGGGAAAGTCGTAGTCCTTCTTTGACCAGATGGTCTCGACGTTCACCAGCTCATCCATGCCCAAATACTTCATTACTGCAATCCTATGGAATCCATCATACAAGTGCACACGGCCGTCTTTGTCAAACCAGGCAGCTATAATAGAGCCGTTGTATCCATAATCTTTGATGCTGTGATATAACCCAATAAGGGTCTTTACTCTTTCAACTAACCCTTCCTCGAGATCTTCTGGTGTTCTTGGATTGAAAAGAGTCCAGTGCCACCTATTCTTCCAAGCCAGTTTTCTCCCAGCTTTAGAAAGGGGAGAGTTTCTCAAATCCTCTCCCCTAAGGTGTAAATCCAGAGTATCAGCTACTATCCTCTCAAACCACGGAACTGAGAGAGCTGTATTACTTATTTTGTAACTCACACGTAAAACCTCTCTATCTTCACTATACCTTCTATTATGCTGATCTTGGCTTCAAAACCAAGACCTTCTTTAGCCTTTATTGTACTTGCCTGGTGTTCTATTACATAGTTCTTGATCGGACATGGCACATAGATGATGCTAGTACATAACATATCTGCCATTTGGTTAATTGTGTAGGATTTACCAGTGCCAATATTGAACACATCACACTCTATATCACTGTTAATAGCAAGTAACCAAGCATCAACAACATCATCTATGTGTATTGCGTCCCTCATTTGACCACCGTTACCCCAGACTTCAAAAGCCTTGCCTTCTTGTTTTGCCCAGAGGAGTTGAGTTAGCAGGTTGGCGAATGTACCTTTTTGTCTCTCATTTTGACCATATACGGCAAACATCCTCATACCGATTGATTCTACACCATAGTGCTGATGATAGACTGATGCTAGTCTCTCCCAACAGATTCTTGCTTCAGTGTAGTAATCGAGCGGAGCAACTGGCATAAATTCATCCCACGGTATAGGGTTACCTTGATACATAGATGAGGTAGAAGCATATACCAATTTTGCTTTCTCACTCATAGCAAGCTCTAGCACCTGTATAAAGTCATCAATAGCACTCCCTACTAATCTCCTATTCTTCCTGTATTGAAGAGTGTTAGAGGGTGCTCCAAGATGCAATATTGCATCAATACCTGAGCCAGCCAGCTTACTCAAATTATCAGCACAGGAACCAGCTATGCATTCATTAACACCGTCAGGGATGTTTACAAGACTCCCAGTTGAAAAGTCATCTATTATGATGACCTCATGATGATCTCGAACAAGCCTTTCAGCTAAGTTTGAGCCGATGAAGCCAGCTCCTCCAGTTATCAAGTATTTTGACATTTAATCCTCCTTAATTCTCTAAAATGTTCCTGTTATTCTGAGAGAAGACTGCAGTCCAGGACGACAAATACAGAAGATGATGTTAATTTTTTCATCCAATGCACCAGTCCGATTGACTGTTATAGTCTCACCTGGGTTCATCGTAAAACGGTCATCTGGGTAGTTTATACCGAGCTCAACACTGCTTGGTCCGTCATTGATAATGTATGCAGAGATCCAAGGTGTGAATGGGTAATCATAAACTAGGTTCAGCCAGCTGAGGATGTTAGTAACATGAAGTGTTCTTGGGTCCTCAGTTCCGTGGTATGACTGAGACTCAAGAATCTTGGTCTGAGCCTGCATGTTTTGATTAAGAGGGCTAAGGAACTGAGTCATCATAATTGCTACCACAGCCATCATCATGACCATCATCATGTCTGAATCATTGAAGTCTAGGTCAAACTTGTCACGATTAACTAAATCTTTTGCCATAGTTTTTGTTCCTCAACTCTTAATAAAATTATACCATATTATTGTTTTATTGTAAACATTCATAGTTAGCTTTTTTCGGAAATTTGTTCAATGTTAGCTATTATCACCTAAAATAATCACCTATACTCGTAATCTTCTCTATCATCCCATATCTTATCAAAGGTGGTTTCTCCCTCAGCAAACCTTAGTGAAGCTGCTTCTAAGTCACCACCAACCAGTATATACTCGTATCTGTATATCCTCCAGCCTGCTTGATCATCTGGGGTACCAGGAATAGCTTCCCCAAAATACTCAGGCTCTTCATCTGCACCATAACTGACATTCATTATGTGACCTGCTGGATAAAGCCACAATGCACCATATGGTTCTGGTGTATCTACTGGCTTTACTAGTAACTTTGTAACAGTATCGGCCATAATTACAGCGAACAATATCATACTGAAGAGCCTTATCATACTAACTTCGGTATTATGAACACTAATTGCATTCGTCATAACATAACCTCATCACTGCGGAGTATAATTAACAACAGCATAAACTTGAGTAATTATCATACCAGCTCCCCATGTTCCATTCCATATCTTACAACCTATCTGTAGATTGTCTATATCAGCCCAAGTCCAAGGCTGACCAGTCACTGGATTGATTGTCCATTCGACATCATAATTGTAATACCAAGTACTTGTCGGCATCACCCCATCTGACGAAGCAAATAAGTGGTTTAGCCAAACTAACGCGCTCATATAAGAAACCATATATGCATTAGTTCGTCTTCCTCGAACCCGCACAGTAACTGAGTTTATTTGTCCGGAACCAGCCACGTGATTGGAAATATTGTAAACGTCATATCGGTAGGGTATTGTACCATCATATTCCCAGTAAACATAGGAAGCATCATCATCAGCATAGACTTCATTAACCCTATCATAGTTGGCAATTCCACCATTCCTCATTAATTCAGTGTACCAACCTGATGCATTAGGTCTAAGGATTTCATCATAGGTTTGTGCAGGTACTATATTAATATCCTCATCCTGATGCGTTGACAGTAAACCAATCGCGCTATCATATATGGAAACTTGCACAGGGTAAACTCCAGGAACGGATGGCATAGTGACTGGCATTAAGATCTGCTTTTCCTCCCTAGCATTCAAACCAAACAGCACTTGAGACATAGGAACGGCTCCCATATGCAAAACTCCTTCACAGTTAAATGACACGTCCTTTTTGTTACTGAGAGTGATTGCTGCTGTCTGGGTACTTCCTGGAGCAAACACAGGCATTTTTTCACCTCAATACTCTCTTATGGATTCCAGACTATATCTCCCCAACCGATAGCAGGTGAGAACGTTACTCTCACGCCATCACTACCGAAGAACGTAACTACAGGTTGCCCACCTACCAACACCTTTAAACAGGCGACGTAGTCTGCAGTTTGAACTGCGAGTAGTGGAATTGGCACAGCATAATCAACGTTTAGATCACCTCCAGCAGGAATTGTGAAAGATTTGATTACTGGATTGTTTACTGGTAAAGTCAAATCAGTTGCTGATGCCAAGTAAAACTCTCCAGTATAGTCGATTGACGCCCCTTTGGGGTTAGTGAATGTCACACGAGCATATTGTGTTGTTCCATCATCAAATTCTACCATGGTTGTTTTTGCCTCCTTGAATTTCTTTAACAATTAGTGCCATGGGCACCATGATGAGTACTGCTCCTAACATGTCAGTTAAGGGAATTCCTCCTCCTCCACCACCACCATTTTGTTCTATTCCTAAAGCCACCTCAAGTCTACTTGTTTCATACTTGACCACAGCTATGGTGCCACTCATCTCAAGCTCTAGCAGTTGTAAGCCAAATTTGTAACCTACACTTGGAGCCTTGAATGTGACAACAGTTGTCATATTTACAGGTGAATTTGCGTATAGAAGAAATGCTGTGAATGTTATTCCTCCAAGAAACTGCAAGTAATCATGAGCAACAATGACTCCCTGTGGGTTTATGAAGTAATACCCTACTGCATACATCCTATCTATGCCTGTAGGGTTCCATATATCGACTGCAGCTATCACTTCCCGATACGCTACATAACTAATAGAAGCAGGTAAATCCCAGGTCATCCTTCCATACACTTCAGCAAGCGGATCAGGAGGCTCAATAGGTATAGCCGGTAGTTGTTGCGGAAATACCGGCTCAACTGAACCTGCCCTACTTGTTATTGGTGAAGTCATTATTATTGTCCCCAATCAATATCTACTTCTATGAATGGTGGTTCGTCAGGATGTGCACTCGCTACGTGACCTGGTATCTCTGAAAGAGTAGAGAAATATAGATCACAGTAAGGACACTTAAACCTTGTTGGCTCTGGTGGTGGCGGTTCTGGCTCTGGCTCTGGTGGTGGTGGTGGTTCTGGCTCGGTTGGTTGTGTTGGTTGTGTTGGTTGTGGTATTACCATTTGCATCACCCCCATCATCATAATCATGCCCATCATGGGTACCATATATTTTGTAATATCTGCT
>Ga0307377_10003712_pt1 | contig 17036 bp, 12 predicted proteins | sample TR3MG_FD_202535 | JGI IMG/M metagenome (GOLD analysis project Ga0307377, IMG submission 202535) | Soil microbial communities from Risofladan, Vaasa, Finland - TR-3 | ecosystem: Environmental > Terrestrial > Soil > Coastal area > Acid sulfate soil | place: Finland: Risofladan, Vaasa | collected... | reverse complement strand
CGGGTTTACCAGGAAATGGCCGAGCATTATGGGACGGCAATCATCCCTGCGAGGCCAATTTCGCCGAAAGACAAACCAAATGCCGAAGGCACTGTCGGTGTCATCTCCACTTGGATCATTGCAGCACGGTTATGAGATAATCGGGCTGTATGGTTGCAGTTGCCCAGACGGCAATCTCATACGTGGAAGCAGGTAATGGCAGGAGGTAGGATTTTTCCTCATCTTCAAATGCAGAAAGTCTGCTTCCGTTCTTTTTCTGAAACGATTTTTCATTGAATTCTGCCAGTTTTTCTTTGATGGCACTATTCAGTTACCGGATTGCCTCACATGTCAAGATCAGTTGTCTTTGGTGACAGACTTTATTCTTCAGTGACAGACTTTATTATCTAGTGACAGACTTTATTATCTGTATACATCACCCTTACCCACACTTAGAGTAGCCACAGTGCGTACACACAACACAACCGCTTTCATGGTTGATTGGCATACCACACTCTGGGCAAGCATTTTCTGCTGCAACGCCTGTACGGGCTATTTTTTCAGTTACCTTTTCTCTAAACGGCCTCTCCCTTTCGACAACGCTTGATTTTACAGCCGCTGAAGCTGTTTCCTGCGTTCCCTTTTGCACACTTGCAAAATCGATACCGACTTCATTATATTTCTTAATCACGCGAGCAATGGCATCCGGGCAGGATGTGACGTTGACTCCTTCACGCCGCATACAAGCAGGACAGCGAATGCCTTTGATCTGTTCAGTAATTGCATCGACGGACAAGCCTGAACGCAGGGTTATGGAGATCAAACGAGCTGTTGCCTCAGATTGGGATGAACATCCTCCTGCACGACCAGTATTCGTAAAGACTTCACAAATTCCTTTTTCATCAGCATTAACACTTACATATAGGTTTCCGCACCCGATTTTTATTTTCTCCGTAACCCCTATGGTTGTGGTCGGCCGTGGTCGAGGAATGACTGTGTTTACCTCGGGAATAAACGGTACTTTTGGAGCAGACAACTGTTCCGAGGCCTGTTGGTGTTTGGTTCCAGCCGCCTTATCATCCTGAGATTGTGTTGCTTTGGTACCAGTGGAAAGCACCTGCTCTTCTCGACTTCCATCGCGATAGACCGTTAATCCTTTGCAGTTCAATTCATCTGCCAACCGATAGGCTTCGGCAATGTCTTCGCGTGTCGCGGAGTTGGCAAAGTTGATAGTTTTTGATACCGCGTTATCCGTATATTTCTGAAAAACCGCCTGAATCCGGATATGCCATTCGGGCGCGATCTCTTGAGCCGTGGTAAAGACTTCCTGAACCCAGTTTGGAACTTCCTGCAACCCTAGGACAGTTCCCAGCTCAGCAATCTTCTGCATTAATTCCGGGGAATAGAAACCATATTCTTTAGCAAACGCTTCAAAAAGTGGATTGACTTCCACTAAAGCTGTCCCATCCATCACGGTTTTAGTGTAGGCAACTGCAAACAGTGGTTCTACCCCACTCGAAGCGGCACAAATCATGGAAATGGTTCCAGTTGGAGCTATGGTCGTCAGCGTAGCATTCCTGAGCTTCATAACCCCATCATAAATAGAGCCCTCATAATTTGGAAAAGTTCCCCGTTCTTGAGCTAATCGCTGAGATTCAATACGGGCTTCGGTTTGAATGAATTTCATAATCTTTTCAGCATACTCAACTGCGTCTTCAGTAGCGTACGAGGTCTGAAGTAAAATGAGCATATCTGCAAATCCCATGACTCCTAGACCGATTTTACGATTTCCTTTAACCATCTCATCAATAATCGATAGCGGGTACTGATTGGCATCAATTACATTGTCAAGGAAGCGAACGGATAATCGTGTCACATGACTCAAACGTTCCCAATTGATCACCATTTTTCCGTCTTTTTCGGTCACCATTAGTTTTAGATTGAGCGAGCCCAAGTTGCAGGCTTCATTTGGGAGCAAGGGTTGCTCTCCACAGTTATGCACATAGATCCCATTAGCATCAAAGGCATTGACCCCCGGAACTCGGGCATCATAAACCTCCTCTACCCCTGCTTGGAGGCATTCTGTCACACTGGCCAGAAAGCGCTCTCTATTTAAATTACGATGATAGCCCTCAAGCCGATCTTTAAGAATTTGCGTTTTCTTATTGTTGCTAAAGCCAATAACCTCTGCAAAAATCGGCAAATTATCTTGGGATATCGAAAGTTCGTGCCCTGGTTGTACTTCATAGTCCTGATGACCACCCTTGCCATCCGGCAAAGACTTATAGCCAGAAGATTTGCGATCCCTATAAATTGTAGAAGCCACACCTAAACGATGCAACATTCGCTGGACTATTTGAAGCCCTGCGAGATCCTTTTGCCATAACCTGACGGATACGCCCTTCTCTTGAGAACCCTCTACGGTTCCATCTGTATCAAATAAACCCCTTATCAGTCCTCTGTGAAAGTCCGAGCTTGTTTTTTCCAGTTCCTCAGTGAGCCTTTTCTCCTTTGGAAAAATACCATACTCACCCGCTAAATCGCGTAAGGCTGCTAACTTCATCCGATGTTCATTTCTCTCACTAATTACCTTCTGGAAGCCTTTAAAATCACTGCGATGCCGCAGGGAAGAGGCTGCCTTTTCTGCAGCTGAAATCATGGACTGGGCTTCTTCATCATCCCCCCAAACAGAGATGATTCCTCCGTCCTCTTTTAACGTTCCATCCCCCAAAAGCAGACCTAAAAGATATCCTTCTTCCAAACTCCCCTGGCTAGGCCAACTCAGACCCCGATTGTTCGAAAGAATGATTTGATCTCCTGGTTTCAGCTCGCCAGCAGGTTTCCAAATTTCAGTAATTTGTTCTCGTGTCACCTTCTCCGCAACACGGACGAGATGATCCTTGGTTACTTTAAGGTCATAGCCCCGATCTGTCTTAACCGATAAAATAGCCTTAGTCCCGGTGGAAAAGAACCCCTCTGGGCTTGTCCGATGATATTCTCCATTCAAAACCAGCTCAAGTTCCCGACCTAACACTGTTTTGACTTGTGCTGGGCCATGGTCTGTCAGAATCCAGGTGTCTCCTGTGACACAAGGATTAGTGGCTTCAATCTCTCCCAATAACGGGGTAGGATTTCCTTGATTTAAGCGATCGAGAAAGACAATTCCTGGTTCTCCATTTTGCCAGGCATGCTCCACAATTATACTAAAGATCTCTGGGGCAGATAATTGACCGACTGCACTGCCCGTATGGGGATCAATGAGGTCATAAGGACGCCCCTCTCGAACGGCTAGCATAAATTCTTCCGTAATTCCGACGGAAATATTAAAGTTCGTAATCTCTTTATTATCTTCTTTACACTGAATAAACTCAACAATATCCGGATGGTCCACACGAAGAATTCCCATATTAGCTCCACGACGAGTTCCGCCTTGCTTAACCGCTTCCGTGGCAGAATTAAAAACCTTCATAAAGGAAATCGGACCAGAGGCCACTCCGCCAGTTGAGCGAACCGTGCTATTTTTAGGGCGTAAACGAGAAAAGCTGAAACCAGTTCCTCCACCAGATTTATGAATAATCGCGGCATTTTTTATTGCATCGAAAATCTGTTCCATGCTGTCTTCAATCGGTAAGACAAAACAAGCACTCAATTGTCCCAGATCCCGACCAGCATTCATAAGCGTCGGCGAATTTGGCATGAATTCGAGGTTCGCCATCATGGTATAGAATTCTTTAGCAAGGGCATCAGTTTCTTTTTTGCCTTTGCCGTATTTCTCCTCTTCAATTCCTGCAACCACACAGGCTACTCTATAAATCATGTCTTCCGCAGTTTCAACTACTTGTCCGTTTGCTTGTTTTAAGTACCGTTTTGCCAATACTACGCGCGCATTAGGCGTAAGATTAGCCTTAGGCCAGGTTTTTGGTGCTTGTCCTTCGAAACTCAACGCGAATCCCCAACTTTCCTTCATAACTATTCAATCTAGTCTCTCTTCTTAATAGTTCCCCGCTTTTCAATAAGCTCGTGTAACTCTTCCATAAAACGCTGTATGTCCACAAACTGACGATAGACGGAGGCAAAACGTATGTAGGCTACTTCGTCCAGTCCAAACAGCTGTTCCAGCACAGCTTCCCCTACTTGAGCACTCGACACCTCACGTTCATTGCTGTTACGCAGGATTTTCTCTATAGCGTAAGCTGCATCCTCAATTTGTTCCGTGGAAATTGGCCTTTTCTCACAAGCCCTTAGCATGCCAGCCATCATTTTGGAACGAGAAAATTCTTCACGCCGTCCTTCTTTTTTTACAACAACGAGCGGAGAATCCTCAAATTTTTCAAAGGTGGTAAACCGACGCAAACAACGTTCACATTCCCTGCGTCTTCGAACTGCCGTTCCTTCTTCAACCTGACGTGAATCAAGAACCTTCGTGTCCTCGTTGCCGCAGAATGGACAATGCACAGCTTCACCCCCAACATCTAGTATGTTTACAATTTAATCATACTAGATGTTGTATGTCAAACATTATTATGGTCTATATAACGCTTTTCCTTCTCCCTAGTCTTCTTTTTGTTCACTATCTCTTTCTTCTTTATTATTAGAAATATTTAGGGGAAGGTTATTAGCTATAGATGAACAATTCCATCCATTATCCCTGTATATGAGAATGATTTATAGTAGTATTCATTTCGGGAAAAGGGCAGAATAACATGACACTCATAACCTCAACATTTGTTATTAAGAAAGGAAGTGACGTAACCTTGATAAAGAAATTACCATCTGAAAAAAAGCCCAATCCTAACACCCAGCCAACCCCGCACAATCATCAACCTAGCATGGATTCCAGGGATGGGCATGGCCTTTCGAGTGAGGAAGCCCTACGCTCAAAAAAATAAGTTGTTATGTTAGTCAATAAAAAGGGAGGCATCTATCCGAGTGAAATAAGATAAATGCCTCCCTTTTTACATACAGTGCCATTTTGTTATGTTCTCTGGCAAATCTGTAATAAATATATGAATTTACGCAAATGCTATCTAAACATTGAAAAGAAATAAACTTATTAAAACAGTGATTCTATCAACTTTTCTATACCCTTGTTAGGATTAGGTATTTTTACTCCAATAATTAACAGTAGGCTTAATACAAAGCCGATGGCGAGTAGAATGGAGGCAGTGATTAGTTCACCCCACTGCTTGTTCCTAAAAAGCCCCGGAATGTCAATGAGCGCTGCCCCTGAAAAAATCAAGATCAACATAAGAACCTTCATACGTTTATCTCCTTACTGTTGAATAGTTACCGGACGAGTGACTAGCCCAGTATTCCGAAGTTTTGCTTCGACTTCTACTTTGACTTCTATATTTTTGAATTCCCTATCCCAGTTTTCTTTAAGCTCTGGCCATTCTCCTGGGAATTTGCGGTGAACCTCTTCACCGAATTTAAAGATATCGGCGTCCCAATCTTGAGCCTTTGTGAGGGCAGCGTTAATTTCAGATTGAATAACAGCGGCTTGTCTCTTTTCCAGTTCCTCAAAGGCATCGGGCTTGGTTAAGTCCACTCCTTCAGACATTTGCTCGCCAAGATTCCCATCCTCCTTTATCTCCATAGTTATGACGAGATTACCGTCTATCATCTCAGGTTTAATCTTACTGGATGCTTTAATAATCTCAATGCCTACATTTTTGGTTTCTTCTTGAGGGGATTTGACTACGATAATTCCGCTCTTCACCTCGCCCAGTATCCAAAGAAGCCCGCGTGTTTCTTTCTTATCGAACCAACCTACCAGTTTATCCTTTTTAAATATTGCCGTGTTGCTGAGTATAATAGTTTTATTAACTTTTTCGCCCTCTTTATTTTGGAAGATATCAATGCCTGGAATAAATGGATCGCTCGTTTTACTGGCCAGATCTTTCATAACATCTAGTGTCTGTATTCTCGGAATCTTTGATGTTGCCGCAGCTACTTTTGCTAAATTTTCGAGGGCTGTGGCCAGGATTTTTTCCTGCCCATGTTCCACTTCGAGGGTGTCCTTTGCTGTTCCCTTGGCGATAAACATGTGGGTTAGAAGGCGCGGTTCGTGGTCACGACTTAGAAAATCTAATAATGGTGTAATCCCGGCTTTGGCGGCTTCCTGGCCAATTACGATAATTTTATTTTGTGAAATGAATAACTTCCTACTTGCCTGCAGGGTGGCATTTCTAAAAGCATCAAAAACTGTTTCTCCCTGACTTGTCAGTGTCCAAGTTCCTTTCCCTCCTCCCCCGTTATCCGCCTTAACTTCAGCTGGTTTTAATATTTCGAAAGTGAGGCTGATTTGGCCATCTTCTGTCCTATCTAAACCAAGCATCTCAACAATAGCTAAAGTTTTCAATTCTCTTCGGTTCCAGCAGCCTGTTAACATCGTCTGTAACAAGAACAAAATCATCAGGAGAGCAATTAACTTTTTCATGCCTGCCGTGCTCCTTTTTTTCTGATCATACTTATGACAAGAAGAATGGACGGAATAATTAAGATGAACAATAAGGAATAGGGTGTACTTATTTTATAAGAGGTAAATTTCCGTAAACCGACGATACTCTCGAAGCTCAGGGTGGTTAATGGGATAAGCAGGATACCTACAGGAAGGACTATAGGTTTATAGTCTTTTAAGTTTAATAAGTGGCTGAGCCCTAACACTGAAAGATACAAACTAAATGATATGTTTATAAGTCCACCCAATAGCCATATTCCCATATAAACTGCTTCGATTCGTTCCAAGAAGTCGCCAATATCAATAAGTTTAACAGTATCAAAAAATGGAAACGCCATGGTTTTTGCTAATTCAACCCCAAACATTGTAAGTACCGGAATAGTTATAATTACAAAGAAAATGAGCATGAGTGTATAGCTGAGTAGAAAAACTCTTTTTACTTTTTGAGTGTCATTTAGGTAGGGCAGAAGCATGGCAATACCCAAAATTTCCGTAGTCCTCGCCGAAATAGTAAATCCGCCTTGAAGCACTGGGCCCACCCCCTTTTCCAAGACAGGGGTGAGAGCTTTAAGATCCATATCTTTAATAAGCAATAGCGCAATTATAATAATCGAAGCCATGATAATTGGGGTAAGAAGTTCGGACAGCCTGCAGATCACTTCGATGCCGTTCCTGGCTGCATAGACGCCGAAAAGGACCATAGTAATTATAAAAAAAAGGGAAGGTGTTTCCGGCATTACAGCAGTTGTAATGAAGGCACTATATTGATATAAGGTTATCATAGTGAGGTGCATAAAAAACCATACATATAATGCTCCGAATAGTTTGCCAACTTTACCAGCAATAACCTGGCTGTACTGAATGATGGTCTGGTTTGGATACCTCATCCACAAAAGATAAACAGGAACGGAGAGTAATAACATAATGGGCAAGCCGAAGAGCTCCGACAGCCATAAATCCTGATTTGCAGGTGGGTCTGTCAGACCGGGCATATTAGTTAAGGTAACAATAATTCTGCTTGTGAATACGAGCAAGATCAGTTGTTTATAGGTGATTTTACCCTTTTCCGGCATTATTACTTCGCTCCTTTGTCTTCCTTAGGAGGTTTTGGTTTTTGAGAAGGCTCTTGCCTGGTTGAATTTGCTCCTCCTAATACACGGGGTCTTGTGAGCATGCTCCACCAGGGTGCCCTGATCAGAACATCTTTTAGGTCAGATAAAGTTCCTGGAGCTAAAGGAGACATATAAGGAACCCCTAGAGAACGAAGGGAACACTGGTGTACAAGAATAAATGCAAACCCTAACATAATTCCGTATAGCCCTGCGACTCCTCCCAGGATAAGCAGGACAAACCTTGATATGCTATTAATATCGACTATGGGAGGGATTACAAAAGAAGAGATAGCGGTAAGAGCTACTATGACCACCATGGGTGCTCCAATCAGCCCTGCTGAAACTGCAGCTTCCCCTATAACAAGTGCTCCTACAATACTTACGGCCTGTCCGACTGGTCTGGGCAGACGAACTCCGGCCTCCCTCAGTATTTCGTATATAATTTGCATCAAAATGGCTTCTATTATAGCTGGAAACGGTGTCCCTTCCTCGGACGCAGCGATGCTCATCAAGAGGGTTGGTGGCAGTAATTCCTGGTGAAAGGTGGTAACAGCAACATACAGTGCTGGTAAGAAAGTGGAAATAAAAAAACTTAGCCACCGCAACCACCGGATGAACGTAGTGTAGAACGGACGGGAATAATAGTCTTCGCTATTTTGGAAAGCTTCGACAAATAAGTAAGGGACAGTCAGAACAAAAGGGGTACCGTCGGTAATAATTGCCACTCTTCCCTCTAGTAATTTGGCGCAGGCAATATCAGGTTTTTCGGTATTACCTACGGTCGGAAAGAGGGAATGAGGGGCATCTTCGATAAAAGATTCGATATAGCCCGATTCCAGAATAGAGTCGGTTTCTATCCGATTTAGCCTATCTTTTACCTCCTGCACTATTTTTTTGTTGGCAATATTTTTCATATAAGCAACACATACATTAGTTTTCGTTTGCTTACCAATTATAATTTGTTCGAACTTCAGATTCGGGTTCTTAATTTTCCTACGGATAAGAGCAATGTTAGTGCTGAGTGTTTCAACAAAGCCTTCTCGTGGACCCCTGACGACAGCTTCCGTTTGGGGTTCGTCAACTCCTCTGGCTTCCCAACCGCGAATAGAGCAAATCAGTACGGTATCTGATCCATCAATGAATAAGGCAGTATCCCCCGATAGGATGGCATCAATTGCCTTCTCCACAGTTTTGAATTCTTGTATACTGGCGACAGACAGTACAGATTCTTTAATAAGCGTTAATGCATTATGCTCATTGATTGCTTGACGCAAAAATAACAGGGATTTCAACAGATTTTCATTGACTGACGCTTCATTGACAAGGCCGATTACATATACCAGGAAAGCTTTTACCTGTTGTTCAGTCCCAATCTTGAATTCCCTGATGATAATATCGCTGGTTCCTTCAAAGATAGTATTTATAGTGTCTAGATTTACGGTCAGCTCCCTTGACAGTAACTGACTGTCTTTTGAAGAACTGTCTATATTTTGCATATCATTTCGGAGCACGAGCCTTTTTAATTTTTTTTTGTGAATGAAAATTTTTTTCACCTTCTAATCTGCTTGGCATTTGCTTATTTGAATAGTATGCTATAAATATTAAAATTCATGTAACTATAAGCAGCTTGCTCATCGCGTCAGCCCACGTCTGAGAATAATCCTGTGTCAAGTTGTGTCAACGTAAAAGAGAGCCCACGCATTTGGGCTCCCATTAAATAGAGATCTTAAAATTACAAGCTTACAGCCACTTCTGCTTGAGCATCAACCAATGCTGCGCGGTCTCTTTCTTGTTTCCTCGATTTCTCTCGCTCTTCTTCCACTAGGAAGCGGCGCAAAACTTTACCGACGGCCGTTTTAGGCAATCCCTCACGGAACTCAATTTTCTTCGGAATTTTATAGGCTGCAAGCTTACCATGGCAATAAGCTAAGACTTCTTCTTCCGTTACACTCGTTTTATCTTTGAGTACAATATACGCTTTCACCATTTCTCCCCAGTAAGCGTCCGGTACTCCTGCACACACTGCTTCTCTCACTGCCGGATGGGTATAGAGCACTTCTTCTATATCTCGCGGATAGACGTTGTATCCTCCACTAATGATCATATCCTTCTTTCTGTCAACAATATAGAAAAACCCTTCCTCATCCATATGGGCAATATCCCCAGTATAAAGCCAGCCATCCTTCAAGACATTTTCAGTCTCCTCGGGTTTATGCCAATATGCAAGCATGACCTGATCCCCTTTGATCACCAATTCGCCAATCTCTCCCGGCGGCAGTTCTCTTTGGCCCGTCTCCAAATCCATAATTTTGGCATCCGTATTGGGTGCAGGGATCCCGATAGAACCTACTCGGGCATGGGATATGGGATTCAGATGGGTAGCTGGTGATGATTCCGATAAACCGTAAGCCTCCACCAACCTTCCACCCGTCAGTTCACCAAAACGGAGTGCCACCTCTTTAGGAAGGGGGGCTGATCCACTCAGACAGCACCTTATAGAGGATACTTTGTATTCCTTAATCCGAGGGTGATTAATCACCGCCACATACATGGTCGGGGCACCTGGAAAGAAGGTCGGTTCATAATCGTTGATGTGTTGGAGCACGGCATCGATATCAAACTTAGGCAGAATAATCATAGCTCCGCCGGATAATAACGCTAAATTCATACACGCTGTTAAAGCATATATATGAAATAGGGGTAATACTGTAAGAACTTTTTCCTCTCCTTCACGACCCTCTATCCACTCCCACGCCTGCATTGCATTGGCCACAAGGTTACGGTGGGTTAGCATAACCCCTTTGGCAGTCCCGGTTGTTCCGCCGGTGTACTGTAAAACAGCCAACTCATCTGAGCGCGATTCAATCGGAGGGGATTCCTCTTTATCTAAGCTAGCATCCGCTAAACTTTCCTCGAGATCCATAAACACAGGGTTATCCGCTAAACCCATACCAGTTAACCCCGAAAAACCGCTTAACCAGTCTAAGGCTACTAATTTCAGTCCCACTTCTGCTTGGATCGGTGTGATTCGGGGCAATAGCTGTGGAATAGAAACTACTCCCATAGCCCCTGAGTCTTGTAATAGCGCTTTCAATTCATTTTCCACATATAGCGTATTTGTCTGCACCACCACTGCTCCTACCCTTAGGATCGCAAAAAACGTAATGACCCAATTAGCGCTATTGGGCATAAAGATAGAGATACGATCCCCTTTTTGTACCCCTTTTTGTACAAATACTCTAGCCAGGCGCTCAATGAGAACATTCATCTCACGGTACGTAATTGTCTTCCCTGCGAAAATCAAAGCAGGATTATCCGGAAATCTCTGCTCGGTTCTTTTAAACATTTCCTGCAGAGTTATTTCTGGAATCTCAAGGTTCGTTCTGACGCCTGGCTCATAGAATTTAAACCATGGTCTCTCAGCTACAGCTTCCCCCATCATTATCATCCTCCTAACATTTTTGAATGTTCATTCATTTACTTTTACATATCTTAGCATAGTATGGTGGTATAATAAATAGATTTTCATAATTTTCTGTTTATTTATTCTATTCGGTTATTTCTTAATAGAGAAATTCTGCTTATTAACGACGTTTCGCTTTCCAGGGGTCAGAAGTCGGAAGCCAGAGGCCAGATCCGAAGTTAGATAACACAAAGAGACTACCTCAAGGTAGCCTCTTGCTTGTTTTCAGAAACAGGGAAAACACAGGGACAGGTACACTGTTTCGCGCAACTAAATGCAACACAATGTACCTGTCCCCTTGTTCTCCTTCCAGGGGCTTGCGCCCCAAGTATTATCGGCCCTGGAACGAAAGACGGACGAGCCTTTCGCCACACTGTGACTTATAACGCATACTCCAGCAGTGTGGATTCTTAACTTCCGTGTTCGGTATACGTAAACCGGGTGAGGTTTACGCCACACTGCGACACATAACGCAGACTCCAGCAGTGTGACGAAAGTCGGATGAGACTTTCGCCACATTGCGACTCGTGACGCACACTCCAGCAATGTGGATCCGAACGGGTGGAACCCCTCCGGCCCGTTCTTTGACCTACAAGCGAACACAGAAAAGACTACCTCGTTAGAGATAGTCTTTTCGCTTGTTTACCTGGCGATGACCTACTTTCCCAGGGGCTTGCGCCCCAAGTATTATCGGCCCTGGAGGTCTTAACTTCCGTGTTCGAGAAGGGAACGGGTGGAACCCCTCCGGCATGATCACCAGATGCGTACTCGATGTTCGAAATACGATGTTCGTGGTTCGAATTCGAGAGTTTTCTGAAGAAAACTAAATTAAAGGAGTTATCCTTTAGTCGCTGTTCTCTCAAAACTGCACAGAGTGTATTTTCTAGTAATTCGTCTATAGAACTTGAGCCACTTACCTAGAGCATTGATTCCGAGTCCTCAATCTTCAGCCTCAGTCATTTCTGACCTCTGGCTTCTGACCTCCGACCTCCGTTAATAGGTCAAGCCCTCGACCTATTAGTACCAGTCAGCTCCACACGTCACCGCGCTTCCACACCTGGCCTATCAACCTGATAATCTTTCAGGGGTCTTACCAGCTTACGCTGTGGGAAATCTCATCTTGAGGTCGGTTTCGCGCTTAGATGCTTTCAGCGCTTATCCGCTCCGAATATAGCTACCCAGCGGTGCCTCTGGCGAGACAACTGGTACACCAGTGATTAGTCCATCCCGGTCCTCTCGTACTAGGGACAGATCCTCTCAAATTTCCTGCGCCTGCCGCACCTGCCGATACGCTACCTTGTTACGACTTCACTCCAATCATCGTCCCCACCTTCGACGGCTAGCTCCCAGCACTCAACTATATCTACCTCAATTTACCTATTTCTTCATTATGTTAGATATGGTTGTGTGCTGGGTTACCTCATCGGCTTCGGGTCTTGCAGGCTTTCGTGGTGTGACGGACATTGTGCACAGGGCCCGGGAACGTATTCAACGGAACAGGAGGTTACATTATTCGTCTTCATTCAAGAAATCTAACAACCATTTACCATCCTTTAATATGAAATGGAAATTTAGAGTACCCTGTCTTTCCGTTTGAAAGCCTCCAGATATTATTTCATATATCGATAAAAATTTATTCTTCTTGTCATCTGTAAACATATAGGCTCTTTGTCTAAGGATGTATTTATTCTCAGGATTCTTAGGAATAATAAAATCTTTATAATTTGGTTTTTTATAGATAAGTTTATCTTCACTAATTGTTATATTATCGGATATTTTGTTCTTTAAATATTCGGTATCGCCTCCTTCTAAATGAGTCAAAATAGCGTGAGCCCATAGGTCTAGAGTATTCCGTAGTTCATATGTTTCCTTCCAAGTCGACAATTCTTTATTTGATTTCCGAAGTTCTTGATTCAAATCTTTATTTTGTTTGGCTAAGGTAGAAACATTAGAGTAAGTTACTAGAGAAATCGATAAGATAGCAATTACTAATATAGTATGAGCAATCTTTTTGATAAATAACGCCTCCCTATGAGTAATCTAACACCCACGGATTTTTATTAGAAGTTGCTTTTTGTTGTGTCTGGATCTCTTTTATGGGTGTACAGGGATTTGGCCAATCTCCCCAAGGCGAAAAATAATCTTAAGGAGGAAACATTTATGGAACTAAGAGACATGAAAGTTTTTATCGATGCGGGACATGGCGGTTCCGATTCCGGAACAACGTCTTTGGATGGTACTACACTGGAGAAAAACATTAATCTTTATGTAGCAAACAAACTCCAGAGCATTTTAAGTTCTTGGAGCGTACAAACTAACATGACAAGAACCGGCGACACTCTTGTTGATTATACTCAAGTAGCCGGCATATCGAATACCTGGGGTTCCGATATTTTCGTGAGTATTCACTGTAATGCTGGCGGAGGAGCAGGTGGCACAGAGACATATACCACAAGAAGTTATTCGGCATATGACAATGACCTTGCTAATAGGATCCAAAGCCGTTTAGTAACCACTTTTGGTTCCCCTGATCGGGGTGTAAAAAGGACAGATTGGAGTGTTTTAGTGGGAAATAACGCGTTTTGTTGTTTAACTGAACTGTTGTTTATGGATGTTGCTACTGATATAGCTAAGTTGAGGGATTCTGCTAAACTTGATAGTGCAGCCATGGCAATTGCTAATGCACTTGACAGTTTTGTGTTTGCTAACTTCCACAACATTCCCGCATAAAAAAGAACGTGCTAACTTAAGGCAACTAGATCGTTGAAGAGTATTAGTAATTTGTAAGAAAATAAGATAAAGATACTTGCTACCGTGTAGATTTGTTTCTACACGGTTTTTGTTTCAAGAGGAATTTATTAATGAGGCAAGATACATTTAAATAAAAGCCTGTTTATAATGTTCGTTAATTTTGTGGACTAAGAACATCTTTAAAGATAATCATGTAAGATGGTACGCTTTTCCTAAGAGAAGGCAACAACCTTTACTGAGTTAAACACATACCATATTTCCAACGAATTATACCGGTTCTGCTACCTAAGAAAAATGTAAACAACTGCGTGTATTGGTAGAGGGCATATTTATCTCTTTTTTAATTCACCCTCAATTGTTAATTAAAATGTTACATACTAAACGACCCTGCACTGAAGTACAGGGGTTGACGTTGCGACTGGAAGTCGCTGGTTTCGGCTAAAGCCGACTAAAGCGTGCAGACTAAAGTCTGGGAACGCCGTAGCTCCCGAAGGCCGATGAGCTAGAAGCTTTACGGACTGAAGTCCGTGGTTTTTACCTTATGCATGGAATAAATAATTCTTTAAAAGGCACTATATTTCTAAAGGGGCATCTTGTATGGTAACAATTGTTTAATATGTTAGAGGCTTAAGCATAAGTGCTTAAGCCTCATTATACACAAAAAGAACCAAAAGGTAAACCCAAACCTTCATCTCAAATTTTCTTCAATTTGTTTTTGGATTTCCCAAAACCCGGGAATGGAGTTAACGTCATAGTCTCTCAATACTACCAAAAGTTTGTACCGCAGATCTTGTGATAGAGCATCACGTTCTTGAGGGTATGTTTGATACAGAGCACGTTTAATTTTAGGTTCAAATGCTCCTATAATTTGCATAATTTCTTTATCATCCAACGTTCTTCCCCCCCTCTATTTTTTAGTGGCCTCCTTTAGATCCTGGATTGCTAAAATTAATGTATCCAGTTTTTTCTCAAACCTTTGTAAAAGATAAACGGTAATAGCTATTGGAAATCCAAAATTTGCAATAATCGTGATCCATTCATTTGTTGGCAGTAATAACGTCACCACCCATAACCGCTACTCTCATGTTCTCTAATGCTTTGTTACGTGCCTTTGTTACCGCTTGTCTTGTGATAAGTAATATCACAGCGATTTGTCTGTCTGCCAAACCATGGATGTAAGCCAGCTCAATAATTAGAAGTTGCTTTGGGGTAAGTTTTCTGATTGCTTTATATAAACAAGGATCCTCAATAGTGTCTAGAAAATTTATAATTTGCATTTCAGATATTTCATTTGGTGCGGGAACAGTTAAATAAAAATTTTCGCCCATAATTAAAGGATATCTTTCTTCCCTCGTCCGAATTTTTTTGTCATAGTTTACCGAGTAATTATTGATTATCTTGGTTATATATGCAGTTAGCCGTATTTTAAGGTAAAACTTCTTGAAATCACGATCTACTTCATCAAGATTTTCCTTAGTTGGACTGGTAACCGCCCTTTCTAGATTGCATAGGTTTTGAGAATTTTGCAAAAAGGATTTAATCAAAGGGTTACTAATAAAAGACTGATGTTTGGACATGTAATCTTTGAGACCGCCGGAATAATCCGCTTTATCTAGAAACAAATCGACCACCCCCTACCCCAAAAAGAGAAACATCTCCACAAAATAGCAACCCTTTTATGGTAATAATTGGTTTGGTTTAAATAAATCTAACCGAAATCTTTGAATTCACTTCATCGGTTTTTAAAATATAAACAATCTAATGAAAATCCTTTCCTCCAAATTTAAAATAAGCTGTTTTAATTCGAGATTAATTTAGTTTGTAGAAACTACTTCTCATATTGTTTATAACTGTATATATTAGACTAATTTAGTAGGTGTAATTGTTACAGTAATAATTTCCTAATTTTCAAAGTTAAACGTCCCAATAATTATATAGAAATGTCCTATAGTGCTTGGTACTTTAGCCCCATTTATGGTAAACTTTAGGATAGATCGAAATGCCTAGGCACACGACTGTCATTTTGTGGTTAGCCCTGCTGTTGATATTGATAAGTGTGATAGAGAACTAGACAGGCCAGACATGGAGGAAAGGGCGTAGGGTTCTCGATCAAATGCACATCGGTGAGTTTGTTGGTCCCGATGCGCGGGTTTTTCAGCGAACCGAAACAACGGAAGTTCAAAAACAGTTGTTCAAATCTTTAAATATTCCTGAACCATCTCTGTTATTTGGTATCGAAACTTCAAAGAAAAACGGGGCCTAGTAACACACCTAAAATTGGGCGATCCCGGAGATGTTTCTCTCCCAAGGCTCTACGGCTGGTGTTTATCTAATAACTGTCGAAACCGCGTATTGCCTACACGGCAAAATTATGATGCTTCTTTCGTCGTGTGGATGAACGCTGGAACCATACTTAAAAAAAGTCACATTTCGGAAAACAGGGATCAAAGAAGCTTGCAACTCAAATAGCAAAGAGGCAATCTCGTGAGATAGCCTCTCTCTACTTACCTAGCGACGACCTACTTTCCCTCGAAGTCTGCGCCTATAAGCTTTTGTCGATGGATGTGGCGCCAGCCGAAAAACCATTCACCGGATGTTTACGTGTCCGCGATCCGAGTAGGGCAGCGCCTCTCCGAAAGTATCTGATGCCATGGCGCTGGCCACGCAAAGACGTACTGTGTCTTTGCGTATCAGCCCTGGAGGTCTTATCTTCCGTTGTCGGGATACGAAAAGTGTTCTGTGTTTCTCCGGAGCCGCTGATCGAGTGAGTAGCACTTCGCGGCAAAGGATCGAAAGGGTGGAACCAACCCCAGAGTAAAAATGTTTTTACCCAATAAAAAGCTAAGAGACTACCTAATAAATAGTCTCTTGGCACTTACCTGGCGATGACCTACTTTCCCAGGGGCTTGCGCCCCAAGTATCATCGGCCCTGGAACGAAAGGCAGACGAGCCTTTCGCCACACTGCAACCTGTGACGCAAACTCCAGCAGTGTGGATTCTTAACTTCCGTGTTCGAGATACGTAAACCGGATGAGGTTTACGCCACACTGCGACCCATAACGCACATTCCAGCAGTGTGGATCGAACGGGGGGAACCCCGGTACTTCGTTCAACAGTATAACTAAACACAAAAAAGCTACCTCATAAGAGATAGCTTTTTGCTTGTTTACCTGGCGATGACCTACTTTCCCAGGGGCTTGCGCCCCAAGTATTATCGGCCCTGGAGGTCTTAACTTCCGTGTTCGAGATGGGAACGGGTGGAACCCCTCCG
>Ga0307377_10003711_pt1 | contig 17040 bp, 11 predicted proteins | sample TR3MG_FD_202535 | JGI IMG/M metagenome (GOLD analysis project Ga0307377, IMG submission 202535) | Soil microbial communities from Risofladan, Vaasa, Finland - TR-3 | ecosystem: Environmental > Terrestrial > Soil > Coastal area > Acid sulfate soil | place: Finland: Risofladan, Vaasa | collected... | reverse complement strand
TGTACGGCTCCGCTCCCGTTTGCCCCGTGGATGAAGAGACCGACCTCGTGAGAGGAGAAGACGTCCCGAAGGAGGTGCTCGCACAGATAGACGCCGATCGAGTGGTGATCGAGGCCTCGGAGCGCGGCGATCTCCCCGGGACGGTGGTCCGACTGCCGGCGCTGTACGGCCCCAGAAGCCGGGACTGCGCCGAATGGTTCTTCGTCAAGAGGGTGCTGGACGGGCGGAGCCGAGTGGCGCTCCCCGACGGCGGCCTGCACATCTGCCACCGGGGATTCGCCCAGAATATGGCCTGGGGTGTGGTGCAGGCGCTCCTCTCCTCGCGGGCCGCGGGTCAGGTCTACAACCTCGGGGAAGAGAAGCTGTACACACTGGCGCAGCTCGCGACCGGAATCGCGCGCGCCCTCGATCACGCGTGGGACCTCTACTCGGTGCCGGGCCATCTCTGGACGGCGCCCTATGCCCGGACCTCTTTCTTCGACCTCCGCAAGGCGCGGGGGCACCTCCGATACAAGGACCGGATGATACCCCGGGACGGGCTGGAGCTGACGGCTGCGTGGCTCTGCCAGAGCCCGCCCGGCAATGACTGGCGTTGGCCGGGCATCGCCGAGGCCTTCGACTACGCCCGCGAGGATGCCCTCATCGAGGAGCACGGGGTTCGGATCTGAGGTCAGCGAGCGTCTCTCCTGATGTCCGCCAGGATCCGCGTCAGGTTCTTCAGACACATTTCGCTCGCGTACTCGCCGGCCTCCGAGAAGGCCTCGCCGCCGGGGCGATTCATCAGCTCCTCCGAAAGCGCCGTGGGCCGCCAGTGAGTTTCGAGCGAAGCATAGCCCTGGTAGTCCTGCTTGAGTAGTTCGACCAACTGGCCCTTCCAGTCGACGACACCTTCGCCGACGGGAGCCATCTGCGGCTCCCCGCCGCTCGGACCCTTGATCGCGTCCTTGACGTGGAGGTGTACGACCCATGGCTGAACATGTCCATAGGCGTCCGGGTACGGGGTCACGCCCCCCTCGGCGAACACCTCGTTGCACGGGTCCCAGACCACCTTTACCGCCGGGGAGTCGATCTCCGTGATGAAACGCGCGGTCTCAGCCGCGGTTGCCATGTAGGTGGAGGATTCGTTTTCCAGCCCGAGGATGACCCCCGCGTCCTCGGCGATGGGGACCGCCGGCTGGAACTTCTCCTTGATCTGGTCCCAGACGGGCTGGGAGGGGCCGCGCTTCCAGAAAGTGAACACGCGGATGATGTTCGTCCCCAGTTTCCTTGCGGTTCTGATGCAGCTTCGCAGGTAGTCGAGGTGCTCCTCGTGAGCGGCCTCATCACCCAGTTCGCACTTGAAGACCGGAGACGCGATCGCGGCTACCGAGAGATTGTGCTCGCCGAGGGCCGCGCGAATACGCTCGATGTCAGCATCAGACAGATGTTGAACCGGCTTGCTCCAGACGCTCCTCAACTCGACCCCGTCAAGTCCGAACTTCGCCGCCACTCTGACGGCGAGATCCAGATCCTGCGACACCTCGTCGGTGAACACGGCCAGCTTCATCGTCAAGCTCCTCGGTACAGACTCACCTGCAGTTTCGCTCAGACCAGATGCTACCCCTCCTCGACCGCGTCAACGCTTGTTCATGATAAATAGGCTAGTCGACCGTCTCGGCAACGAACCGCACATCTCGCCAGGTCTGCCCGCTCTTGTTGGTGACGCGGAAGTAGTCGTATCGGGTGCCGAACAGACCCGGTTTCTCCTCCAACTCAAGGCGATAGTCGCCGCTTGGTATCTCTTTGCCGTCAGCGTCGAGCAGCGTGAGGCGAAAAGGCTCCCCCAGGCGCACGGGCACCCACATCGAGCTCTCCTGGTCGCCGAGCACGGGGCGGCCCTCCCGCTCGCAGTTCCCGGAGCCCTCGGAACCATCCGGGAACGCCACTACCATCCCCTTCCCCTGGTGGCGAACGCGCTGCGTCTGGGCCTCGACGGCGAACTTGCTCTCCTCGAAGCGGCCGATATCCACCTGTCGCCCGGCCGCGCCTGGCCCCAGAAAGAGCCGTCCGCCGCTCTGCAGCCCCCCTCCCGCCGGGCCCTGGTAGATCCGCCCTCCGGCGTCAGCCAGCCACACGGTATTCCCTACGAAGGTCAGTCCGGAGACGGGCCCGAGGTATACCCGCCGGCCGTCAACCGCCGCCATCTCATCGTCCAGATCGAGACTGCGCAGCAACTCTCCCTCGGAAGAGAAGATCTGCAGCCGCGGATCGACCACGAACTCGTTATCGCGGTCACAGATGTAGATGTTGCCGTCGGCGTCGACGCCGGCCAGCCAGTACCGCTGCCAGTGTCCGTCGAGGGCGGCTGAGGACGAGAAGGGCGAGTCGGTGAAAGTGCCCCCCCACCCCAGCACCGGCTGGCGGCCGAATGGGATCTGGCGTCCTGTTGCCAGATCGAACTTGCTCAGATAGTGTTCGCTGGCGACGTAGAGCTGTTCGCGGCCGTCCACAACGAGTTGCCGCGGGCGGTCGAGCTGGTAGTACATCCTGTCTGGGTCGTACTCACCGGGCCGTTCGTAGGGAAGCGCCTCCCGGCCGATCCATCCCCACGGCACCTGCGGCAAGGGACGGAGTTCGAGATCGAGGTTGAAGCGCTGAACGCGACCCAGGATCTCATCGGCGAGGTAGATGCTGCCTCCGTCGCGGCAGATCGCCATCCCCGAGGCGGAAACGAACTCGCCCTCTTCGCGGCCGAACGGCAACTCCCACGCAGCCAGGCTCTCGCCGAGCGGCCCGTGTTTGGAGACCCAGTTGCCGGGATGCAGCACGTACAGGTTGCCTTTGGCGTCCAGGTCGTGCGCCAGCACCCCCTCGGGCGTCAGGAGAGCGAACTGGTACTCAAACGCGGCATTGTATTTCAGGATCGCATAGGGGGAATGGTCCAGATAGAGCCAGGTGTTGCCGAAATCATCTCTTCGCAGGCAGGAGACGCCGGGGACGAGATAGCCGGCGCCCCCGAAAGTGCTGACGGGAACCCCGAAGAGAAGGCGTCGCGTGCCCGAGATCGGCGCCTTCAATTCGTCGTCGAAGATCACCGGGTCGAGGGGAGAAGTCCGGGATTCACACTGCAGGCGATACTCGGGGCGGAGATGTTTGTCGTCCTGGAGCCTGATCTCTCCGGACTCGCCGGGCGAGGTATTCTCCCAGACGAAGCGTCGTTTGCCGTCGTCGTAGATGACCCGGTAGAGCGTGCCGGGTTCCCCCTTCTCCAGTCGCACCGCAAGCGCCGAAGGGGTGCGTTCCACCACCTCCAGACCTTCCGAGAAGCTGGAGGCGCCCAGGCAGGTGATCGCGGCGATCAACAGCGTCAGGCGAAGAAGCGACCTCATCAGGGCGCCTCTGGCCAGTCGACTACCAGGCGGACCTGGCGGGCGCGCGATGACGATGGAAGTGGCCGGACCTGGTTGTGCAGGATGGTCTTCGCGGCGTCAACGAGGCTCATCGCCCTCAGATACGGGTCGCCGATCGCTTCGGCTGCATGCACCGGGCTTTCGGTCCCGGTGCGCGCCAGAGTCGGGACCAGCCACCTGAGTGCTGTGTCATGCGAGGCGCCGGTGCTGGCCAGGGCGATGGCATCGGTGGTCGAACCTCCGGAGTCCAGCGCCGCGCGCGCGGCTGAGAAGGCGGCCTCAGTCCGGTACTGAGATTGAGGCAGGGAGGAGAGAATCGCCCTCGCCTTGGCGCAGTCTCGCGCGGCCACGATCACCGCGACGTCGGCGCGCAGCCGCTGCGCTTCGCTCTCGTCGGCCACCAGGCCCAGAAGAGAGGTCGCGGTTTCAAGGTCTGCCTGTGCCAGCTGTTGCACGACTGCGGCCACTGCGTGCGTGCGCCACCTTGGGGTGGAGATCTCCCAGCAGAGGTCTCTGGCGCGTTCCCAGTCCGACGTGGCGACCTCGACGGCTATCGTCGCCAGGGCCGCGTCGCGGGCGTCACCCGCTGGAACGGCACGGGCGAGGCGCAAGGCCGTGTCGACATCGGTCGAGGCCGCGCGCGGCGCGGCCACCCTGACGACCTCCGGCGGATACCCCAGTTCGGCCAGCACCTCCTCGGCCCGTTCGGGCTGTGCCGCGGCCAGCGCCACGGCAATGGCGCCAAGCGCCCACCTCCTCGCATCCGCCGGCAGCTTGCGGGCAGACGCCAGCGCCCGCTGCTGGTCGCGCCCCACGAGTGCGACTGCGAGCTGGGCAAGGGCCGAAGTGGAGGCGATGCCAACTTGCTCCGCCATCTTGACAGCAGCATCGGGATCCTCCGCGGCGAGACGGATGGTCGCGTCGGACAAGATGGCGGATTGGACCAGAGGGTCCCGGACCACCTCCGCGATCGCCGCCGATTCCTCCGGCGACTGTCGGCTGGCGATCCGCCACAGCACATCGTCCCGCCTCTTCGCGGAGATGATTCCGTGGGCCAGCTCGAGCGCGTTGTCCGGGTCGGTGTCGGCCAACTGCTCGGCGACCACTGCCCGTGCGCGATCACCCACAGCGCCCTCCGGCTGCCAGGCCTCGAACAAGCGAAGAGCCTTGCGCGCGTCTCGCGAGGCGCAGCCGCGCACAACGATGTCCCGCGCCGCATCTGCGGACAGTTCGGGGGCCGCCGCGAGCGCGGGCTCTCCCAGACACGCAACCTCCCAAAGCAACAGGCGTTGCTCCAGGTCTCGCCGATCCGGGTTGGCAAGGCGCAGGAGCAGCCTGCCGGCGGTGTCTGCCATTCGCTGTGCCGACTCGGGGTCCGCGGAGGCGGCCGCGCGGGCGGCGGCGCCCAGCCCCCTCGCCGCGTCGACCGGCGATCGAATGCCGGAAATCACCTCCTCCGCGGCGCTTCTGTCGATCTCGGCGAGGGCCTGCGCAATGCGACGACGGACGGCCGACTGGTCCCCGGCCAGCGGCACAGACGTGGCTGCCGAGGCAGCCTGGTCGAGGCACTGCCGGGCAGAACTGTTACTCACCGCGGGGCCGGGACTCGCCAACAGAGCCAGGAGGGCGAGTCCGACAAGATAATGTGGGAAGATTCGCTCCGTCACAGCCATGCCGATCTTGCCGGGAACGCCCCAAGATTCTTCTCGGCGGAAAGGAACTCCTGCCCGCTGCAGGGCATCTAATGATTGTGACTGGAGAGGAGGGGAAGGGTTGACATGGCTGATTCAGCGTGCTATATTCCGCCGAACTCAGCCGGTATGGTCGGCGACGGAGCGGCGGGGCAGTCGCGCGCCCTGCCTCCCTACAGTCTGAAGATGAGTGACTGAGAGTGGGCCGGAGGCCCAGGCCGCATGAGACGCCTCTGGGCTCCCGCACGTGGGGCTTCGATCTCTGTCCCTGCCGTGTGCGGCAACCTTAAGGTTCTTGGGTGTGAAAGGAGGTGACACGAATGAGGAAGGCAGTCAATCCCGTAGCAGCGATCATCGTAATCGTCGTCGTACTGGTCGTGGCCTGGCTCCTGCTGTCGAAGCTGACAAGCAAGGAGACAGTCGTGACGTCGGGTGGGCAGAGGGTGGACGCCCAGGGCCGACCGATGCAGACGGATCCAAGCCGGCAGCCAGGGCCCCGATACCGGAGATTCCAGCGGGGCGGAGGACAGGCAGCTCCCGCCCCGGGTGGAGGACAGGCCGCTCCCGGTCCGGGTGGCTAGCAGATTGAGCGCCGCTGCCGTGACTGTTGCGGCGTCAGGGACTAGGCGGGGGTAACGGAATCCACTGCCTGGGCATGTCGGTTGGTGCCTGGCCGGGACGACGCTGACGTTCCCGGAAGCTGACTTGTGCCAGCGCAACGAGGCGCAGCCGGCCAAGAACCGGCCGGCGCCGGCAATCATGCATTGCATCGGGAGGCGCAGCCCCATAGCGGGCTGCGCCTCCGTACCTTCACGGTAAACCGAACCCGGGTTGGTTCGACTCTTGCCGCCCTGCTAGGGTGAGCCCCCTCGCTCCGCGCGCCTTCGTGCCTCCACGGTCGGGAGCGTGAACCAGAACGTGCTGCCCCGCCCAAGCTCGCTTCTGAATCCGACTGTGCCGCCGTGCGAGTCCACAATCGCCTTCGTGATGTAGAGACCCAGGCCTGCTCCTGGTGTCTCCGGCGTGTGGGCGTTTGCCGCGCGGTGGAAGCGAGTGAAGAGCTTCGCCTGCTCTTCCCGCGGGATGCCGACCCCCCGGTCCGTGACATAGAACTCGACGTATCCATCCCTTTCCCGTGCGCCCGCCACCACCTCGGTTCCCGCGGGGGAGAACTTGATGGCGTTGCTGATGAGATTGTACACAGCCTGATGCACGCGGTCGGGGTCCGCGTAGACCTCGGGCAAGTTGGGGGCAACCTCGACCCGCAGCTGGTGTTCCAGGTCGGGATGGGCGGCACTTTGGACGGCTCGCTGGCAGATCTGGCCCGGCGCCAACGCGCGCGGCGCAATGGGGAGACGACCCCCCTCAATCTGGCTCATGTCCAGGAAATCGGAAACCAGGCGGCTCAGACGTTCGGCCTCGGAGGCAATTCCCTCCAGGAACTCTTTCTGTGTTTCCTCCCCCAGATTGCCGAACTCCCGCACGAGCGTGCTTGCATAGCCGCGAATGGACGTCAGCGGTGTCCGCAGTTCGTGCGAGGCGAGGCCGATCAACTCGGAGCGGAACTGGTCGGCCGCACGCCGCTGTCGCTCCTGCTCTTCCAGGCCGGCGAACCAGCGGCGCACGATGACCATGATTATCACCAGGGCGGCGATCAGATTCAGGCTCTTGGGTATCGCCACGTAGTACGGCTGGTCGAGCACCCGGTAGAGATGCTCGGGCAGGACACCAATGCGCGCCGAGTAGCGCGCCCCAAAGTAGATGCTCTCGATCAGAGTGCGCGTGCCATCGATGAGCAGGACTATCAACAGCGTCGTGATGATCGGGTAGATGCTCCGGAAACGGATATACTGTCGTGCGTAGAAGAGGATGATGGCTAGCCAGCAGACCACCAACGAGTAGTAGATGATGGCCGTGAGCCACGTCATATAGTGATCGAAGGCTGCGTCACCCACTATCCCGCGTCCTCGCCTCTGCCCTGCGGTCTCTTCACAGTGGAGTTGTTCCCCTTGAGGGTGCGGCCGAAACGTGGTTCGGCCGCCTGCCGTCTGCTACTCCAAGGCCGACAGGGCGCGTTGGAGGTCGGCAAGCTGGGCCTCAATCGCGCCCCGTTTTGCCTCCGTCTCTGCTTTGCGCGCCCGCGCTCTCTCGACTACGTGCGGCGGGGCCTTTGAGACAAACCCCCCGCTTTGGAGCTTCTCGTCGAGGCCGACCGCTTCCTTCTGCAGGCGGGAAAGCTCCTGCTGCAGCCGGTCTCGTTGGGAAAGCATCTCTTCGCGCGTGGCCTTCCTGGCGATCGAAACCACCGCGGCCTCGCCGTAGCATTCAGTCAGCTCGGCCATGGCGGGGTGGTCGCTGGGGTCGTCGGAGAGCTCCAGCTCGCGTGCGCGCGCGAGCAGCAGCACCGAGGGCGCCTCCGACGCGAGGAGATTGCGAGCCCTCTCGGAGCTGCAAGCGACGGCGATGCTCACGCGGTCTCCGGCGGGCATTCCCTGGTCGGCGCGGAGCTTGCGCGCCGCAGCCACGACGTTCATGAGGCCCGCCATTGCTTGCTCGGCCTCGGGGTCGACCCAGCTTGCTTGCGCCTCCGGCCAGCTTGCCCGCATGAGCGATTCTCCCCCACCCGGGAGCTGCTGCCAGATCTCCTCCGTGATGAAGGGGAGAAACGGATGCAGCGCCCGCAAGGCCCCGTCCAGCACGAACCAAAGCGTCTGCCTCGCGCCCGCCGCCGCCTCCCCCCCCGCCCGCAGCGCCGGCTTGCACATCTCCACAAACCAGTCGCAGAACTCGGACCAGAAGAAATTGTAGAGCGCCCTCGCGGCGGCGGCCATCTCGAACCGATCCAGCGACTGTGAAACCGTGGAGAGGGCGGCATGGTACCGGCTCAATATCCACCGCTCGGCGAGCGCGCCCTCGCGCAGGATGCGCGCGGGCGTATCGGCCGCCGGCGCGAAGTCCTCGCCCAGGTTCATGAGCACGAAGCGACTGGCGTTCCAGATCTTGTTGCAGAAGTTTCTGGCCATCTCGGTGCGCTCTTCGCCGAAGCGGATGTCCTGGTCGGCGGCGCACTGGTAGAGGAGGCTGAAACGGGTGGCGTCCGATCCGTAGGCGGCGATCAGCTCGAGCGGGTCCGTTCCGGTGCCCAGCGACTTGCTCATTCTTCTTCCTTCGATGTCCAGCAGCGTGGGATGGACGAGCACTCGCCGGAAGGGCGCCCTTCCGGTGAACTCGAGGCCGGTCATGATCATGCGCACGACCCACAGATAGAGAATGTCGCGGGCGGTGATCAGGATGGCGGTGGGATAGAGTCCGGCCTCGCAGCTCTCCTGGAGCTTCCCCTCATCGGGCCAGCCCAGCACGGCAAAGGGCCAGAGGGCGGATGAGAACCAAGTGTCGAGCGTATCCGGATCCTGCTCGACTTCGCCTCCGCACCGATTGCAGGCGGCAGGAGGTTCGACCTGCGCCATCACCTCGCCGCAAGCGCCGCAGGTGTAGACCGGTATCCGATGTCCCCACCAGATCTGGCGGGAGATGTTCCAGTCGCGCAGGTTGTCCAGCCATTCCAGCGTGTATCGGCGGAAGCGCTCCGGCAGATAGCTCACGGAGGGATCGTCGCCTTCGAGGACCCGGCCTGCCAGCTCGGCCAGCTCCTTCATTCGCAGAAACCACTGTTCCAAGAGCAGTGGCTCGAGCACCGTCTGGCAGCGGTCGTGGCGGCCGATGGGATAGGCGTACTCCTCGGTCTTGACCAGACATCCCTGGGCCTCCAGGTCCTCCAACACTCGTTCCCTCGCCTGGTATCGGTCGAGGCCCGCGTACGGTCCCGCCGCCTCCGTCATTTTGGCATCGGTCCCGATCACGACCACCGTATCCAGCTGGTTGCGCTCTCCCGCCTCGAAGTCGTTGGGGTCGTGAGCCGGTGTTACTTTCACGGCGCCGGTGCCGAACTCGGGATCGACGAGAACGTCGTCGCAGATGATGGGCAACGCCCGATTCATCAGGGGCAGCATCACCTGCTTCCCATGGAGGGAGCGGTAGCGCGGGTCCGCGGAGTGCACGGCCACCGCGGTGTCGCCGAGCATCGTCTCCGGCCGAGTGGTGGCGACCACGACTTCGCCCTCGCCGTCGATGACGGGGTAGCGTATATGCCACAGGCGGCCCTGGTGATCCTCGTGCTGCACCTCCAGGTCCGAAACCGTGGAGGCGCAGGTGGCGCACCAATTGACAACGCGGTGGCCGCGATAGATCCAGCCGCGCTGGTAGAAGCGCACGAACGCCTCCAGAACCGCGCGGCAGTAGTGGTCGTCGAGGGTGAATTGCTCGCGCTCCCAGTCGTACGAGCAGCCAAGGGCCTTGAGCTGATCGATGATCTCCCCCCCGTAGCGGCGAGTCCATACCCGGCAGCGCTCCAGAAAGGCCTCCCGTCCTATTTCCAGACGAGAGACTCCCGCCTCGGCCAGCGATTGCTCCACCTTCATATTGGTGGATATGGCGGCGTGGTCGGTGCCGGGAACGACCAGCACCCGATCGCCGCACATGCGACGCCAGCGGGCAATCGCGTCGTGGATGCTGTGTTGGAGCGCATGGCCCATATGTAGCGACCCGGTCACGTTCGGCGGAGGAATGGTGATGCAGAAGACGCCCCCCGACGCCGCCGCCTCCTGGGGAAGACGGAAGTAGCCGCGGTCGAGCCAGAGTCGATACCACTTCTGCTCGACCTGGTGCGGCTCGTATGTCTTCGATAGCTGGCCCTCTGCCATGGACGGCCTCCTGTCTTCTCCCGGCCCCGAGGAGCGCGCGACGCCGGCGCGGCTCCGCGGGCCAGGAAAAAGGACCCTCTCGTCAAGGACGAGAGGGTCCCTCGTGGTACCACCTTGCTTCCCCGTGCGCCGTCGGACCGGCCGAAGCGGCGCGGGCTCTTCGCGGTAACGGGCGCACCCGGGGAGACCTAGCCGTGTGGTTCAGTCTCCCGGCTCGAGGACGACCTTCCCTGCGCCAGTGCCAGCAGACCTCTCAGCCCGTGGGTCCGCCTCTCTGAAGGCCGGTCGGCAGGTACTCCTTCCCTTCACAGCCTTTGCTCGCGTCTGTTGTCTGTCCCAGATTCTACCCCATCCCCCGCCGCGGCGCAAGTGGGGCCGGCGGGCGTCAGACGAAGCAGGAGCAGTACCGCCGCGGCCACCACCATCAGCAGGCCGCTGACGAAGAAGGGCGCGCTCATGCTCATCCTCTCTGACAGGTTCGCCAGCAGCCATCCGGCAAGCCAGGGGCCAATGATGGCGCCGACGCCGCTGTAGGCGAGGATCTTGCCGACCTGAAGCGCCCGTTGCTCGGGACTGGTGTGATCCTGGATGATCTGATTCTGCACGGGAATCCAGATGCCGGCCCCCACGAGGTCGTGCAGAAGCCACACGGCGGCGGCGGCGAGGAAGTTGGGGACAAGCGCGGAGGCGGAGATGATGATGCCTTCAAGGGTAAGGGTGCCGATGTAGACAACCTTGAGATTGCGGATCGGCAGCGTGCCGGCGACCAGCAGGGGCAGCCCGATGGTGATGCGGTGCAGCACCATGACCCAGGAAACGGCGTACGCGCTGACGCCGAACTTCTCCGAGAAGAACAGCGGCATGATGAAGCAGTGGCTCGTGGTGAAGCCGATATTGAATATGAAGAACGAGACCATGATCACCTTCAGGTTCCGGTGCATGTCGAAGGAGAAGAGATCACGGAGTCGTCCCGGGCGGGACCGGTGGTGCGATGGCAGGGGACGGTCTCTGAACAGCGATGCGAACAAGATGAAGCCAACCGCCACCAGCGCCGCGCCGAGCCAAAGATTTCCCCGGGTGCCGATCACGACGAAGAGCGCGCCGGCGATCAGGGTCCCGCCGCCCTGACAGAGGAACTCAATGCCGCGGGTCTTCCCCAGGAACTCGCGGAAGCGATCGGGGCGTTCCTCGTAGAGGACGATGGGGTGGAGAGTCTCTCGGGTCAGGAACGTCGCCTCGCGCAGGGTCTTGAGCACGCTCTGCCCGAATACGGAGGCGCTGAGAGGCGTGAGCCCCAGCGCCAGGGCGCTTCCCCCGAGCGAGAGCCCGTAGAAGAGCTTGCGTCCCCACACATCGGCGAGTCGTCCCATGAGCACCCGGAGCACCAGCATCCCCGCGGCCGCCGCGGCGAAGATTCTGGCCATGCTCTCGAACGAGAGGCCGCGCTCCTTGAGGTAGTACGGGAGGACGAACTCGTAGATGCCGGTGGCAGCTCCGAAGAAGACGGAGACGGCCAGCACGATCTTGACGTTGCGGTTCACGGATGTCTCATGCCCACAGAAAACCACGTCCGCCCGATCCTCGTGAGCGGCGGACGCGGAGCTTCGTCACATCCATCGGGTTCTGGCTATGCGGGCTGCGGCTGCTCGCCCGTGACGGACGGCGGAGTCTCGGGACCGGTGGCGGGCGGCCCGTTCGGGCTCTTAACCGCCTCCGGGGCAGGCGGCCCCGGTGGGGCGACGCGCGCGGGCAGTTGCTGTCCCTGCATGATGGCGCGGATCTCGTCGCCCATCAGGGTTTCTCTCTCCAGCAGTTCCTTGACTACCGCGCGCACTTTGTCGCCGTGCTCGGTGAGAAGCTGCTTGGCGCGCTCGTAGCAGTCCTCGATGATAGTGGCAATCTCCTTGTCGATGGTGGAGGCGACTTGCTCTGAGTAGTTCCGGTCTTCCATGATGTCGCGCCCCAGGAAAGGCTGCTCGTACTTCCGCCCGAGGCTGACGGGGCCCAGCGTTTCGCTCATGCCGAAGTCGGTGACCATGCGGCGCGCGAGGTCAGTCGCCTTCCTCAGATCGTCGGCGGCGCCGGTCATCCGCTCCTGGAAGGCCAACTCCTCCGACACGCGCCCGCCGAGCAGGACCGTGATGCGATCCTGCAGCTCGCTTCGGCTCATGATGTAGCGGTCCTCGGCGGGAAGCTGAAGCGTGTACCCGAGAGCCATGCCACGCTGAAGGATGGAGACCTTGTGCACCTCATCGGCATGGGGCAGCAGTTCCGCCAGGACCGCGTGCCCGACCTCGTGGTGGGCGAGCACCGTCTTCTCTCGCTCGGAGATGATGCGGCTCTTCCGTTCCGGGCCGGCCACCACCCGCTCGATGGAGTCCTCGAAGTCCAGCATCGCAATCTTGTCCCGGTCGCGCCGGGCCGCCAGCAGCGCCGCCTCGTTCGCCATGTTGGCGAGGTCGGCTCCGGAGAAGCCGACCGTGCGCCGCGCGAGCACCTCCAGATTCACGTCCTCGGCCAGAGGCTTGCCCTTGACGTGCACTTTCATGATCGCCTCCCGGCCCTTCAGGTCGGGATTGTCCACCTGGATGCGGCGGTCGAAGCGGCCCGGCCGAAGCAGCGCGGGGTCCAGTACGTCGGGGCGGTTTGTGGCCGAGATGAGGATCACACCGGAGTTCGGCTCGAAACCGTCCATTTCCACGAGCAGTTGATTGAGGGTCTGCTCTCGCTCGTCGTGGCCGCCGCCCAGGCCGGCAAAGCGCTGTCGGCCCACCGCGTCGATCTCGTCGATGAAAATGATGCACGGCCGGTTCGCCTTTGCCTGCTCGAATAGATCGCGCACGCGGGAGGCGCCGACGCCGACGAACATCTCCACGAATTCCGATCCGCTCATGTGGAAGAACGGCACCCCCGCTTCGCCCGCGATCGCGCGCGCGAGAAGCGTCTTCCCCGAGCCCGGCGGCCCGACCAGAAGCACGCCCTTTGGGATGCGCGCGCCGAGCGCCTGGAACTTGCGCGGGTTCTTCAGGAACTCGACCACCTCCACCAGCTCGGCCTTCGCCTCCTCCACGCCCGCGACGTCGCCGAAAGTGACCTTCGGACCGGTTTCCGGGCTGCGGCGGGCGCGGCTTCTCCCGAAAGACATTGCCTGGCTGCCGCTGGCCTGAGTCTGGCGCATCACGAAGATCCAGAAGAGGAGAAGCAGGAGGCCGGTGACCAGCAGGTAGAAAAGCCCGCTCACCCAGACGTCCGAGATGGAGGGCTGCTTTACCCCGACCTTGTCGCCGATCTTCTTCACCAGCGCGGGGGACAGGTACGTCTCCTGATCGGCCGGCAGGTTGACGACGTACTCTTTCCCGTTGGCGAGCTTGCCGGTCCCTATGTTCTTCGGCGAGATGGTGAGGGACTCGACTTCGCCGCTCTCGACCTTCTGCATGAACTCGCCGAAGAGCAGAGGCGTCTCGCGTTCCTGCTGTTTCATGTTCTGCTGCAGGAGCACCAGGGCCAGCACGACCAGGCCGACCCAACTCGCTATTCTGAAGAAGCGCGCCAAGAACCGTCTCCTTATGGATCTCCTTCGCTAGGGGGCCCAGGTCATGTTTCCCGTCCCCGGGACCGGGCAAACGCGATCATAGGCATTGTAGCACACGGCGCTGCGACAGGCAATTTCCGGGGAGCGACAGCCGGATGCAACGACTTATTCCACACCCGGCAAGCCAACCCTCAGGAGGCTCTGGTCGATCACAAGGAGGAGTCGGCGCCGTCCTCTGCCGCCGCGCTGGCCGCCGCCGCCTGTTCCGCCAGCCGGCCCAGTTCCCGCGCGGCCAGCACGGAGGCGCCTACGACGCCGGCATCATCGCCCAGTTGAGCCGGGAGGATGCGGCAGGTGGAAGCGGGAACCATGTGGGCGCGCGCCCGCACGGTGCGCAGGATCGGCTCGAACAGCCAGCGTCCGGCCTGGGCAATTCCTCCGCCGATGACGAGCACCTCGGGGTTGTAGAGCTGGATCAGGTTGGCGATCCCGATGCCCAGATACTGTCCGACCTCAGCCAGGACTTCGATCGCGACGCGATCTCCCTGCTCGGCGGAGTGAGCGATCAAGGCCGGTGTGATCGACCCCAGGCGGTAGTCGACCATTTCGGCGATAGCCGTCTTCTGCCCCCGCTGGATCCTCGTGACCGCCCCGCGTACGATCGCGTCGCGTCCACAGAGAGCCTCCCAGCAGCCCCGGTTGCCGCATCCGCAGAACGGCCCGTTCGGTTCGATGGTCATATGGCCGACTTCGGCGAATCCCTCGGTGGAACCGATCCGCAGCTCCCCGTCGATGATCGCTCCGCCCCCGATGCCGGTGCCGAGGGTAATCATCACCATGTGCGAGTAGTCCCGGCCCGCGCCGTACTGGTGCTCGCCCAGGGTCTGCACGGCCACGTCGTTCAGCACGAAGGTCGGGATACCCAGGGCCTGCCGGATGGGCGTGAGGATGGGTACGTTGCGGGAGTCGGTGAAGTTGGGCGAGTACACACACACGCCCTCACGGGATCGGAGCGCCCCGGGTACGCCCACGCCGATGGCCGAGATCTGCTGAAGTGAGATTCCGGCGTGTTCGGCAGCCGACATCGCCGCTTCGGCTGAGCGCTCTACCGCTTGTCTGAGGCCTGTCTCGGCAAGTGCAGGGAGGCGCGCTTCCCCCAGGATGTGACCGAATTCGTCGACCACGCCCGCACGAATATTCGTGCCGCCGATGTCGACGCCCAGATAGACTCGCCTGATCTGTGCCTCCGCCTGCTCCACGGACCTCCTCCCGCCGCCCACCGCAGTTGGGTATTCCACACTTAAAGCAAGTCACATTCAGTTTCTCCGCCTTACCGCCAACGCCTCCTTCCCTATGTGGCGACAGCGCCCCACCACACATATGCCGGAGACATGCCGGAAAGGCTGATACGGGCGCCTCCACCATGAAGACAGTCTGATGGGAGGTCGGGCCCGCCGGCCCAACCGCGGGAAAGAGCACACCTTGCCTTTGCGCGGCGGCTGTGCTACCATCTCTCCGGGTGCGCCGGTAGCTCAGTTGGATAGAGCGTAGGGTTGCGGACCCTAAGGTCGGAGGTTCAAGTCCTCTCCGGCGTACCAGGCTGCCTCTGTCGGCCCCCGAAGCGACTCGGGGGCTTTGCCGCGCCCGGCGCGGCCTGCGTGTACCTTCGGCCGTATGCGGACAACGGTCCACCGGGTCGTCTCCGCTCCCACCCCCTCAAGAGGCATGTCGGGCATTCCGGCGACCCGCGCGATCCCCCCTGCCTCGCCTAGGCGCCAAAGACCTTCTCCCCGGAGTTTAAGTGCAGGGCGTGCGCCTGGGGGACCAACTGGCGCGGGCATAGCGCAACTTCAAGCGTCTGCTTATTATGCTATAATGTCCCCTACATAATCGATTGTCTACTTTGCCATCGTGTGGACGACCACCTCACGTCGCGCCCATGGCAAAGGGAAAGGGGACGATCAATGCCAGCGCGTGGACTTCTGCGAAGCGGTGCGCTCGTGCTCATTGCGATCCTGTCGACAGCATTGGGCGCGGGTCGGGTCAGCGCCCAGGAACTGGTTCTCAGGCACCACCAGGGGAAGGGCGACAAGGCCAAGTACGATTTCGCTTGCGCCACTAAGGCGAGGATGGATCTCGACCAGGGGCTAGTGGCGAGCGCGGCGGACATGCTATTGCAGATGAAGGTCTTGGTGGAGTTCTCCGGGGCCGATTCTCCCTCCCACCAGGACGTCTGCGGTCAGATCTTGTCCGGCCAGCTCAAGATCAAAGCGGCGGAGGGAGAGGAGACCATTGCATTCGGGGAGGGAGTGGTCAACTATGAGATTTCCCCCCTGGGGGAAATCCGGCGGGCCGCACTGCTGGCGGGTAACCTGCCGATTCTGCCTGGTATCTGGCTGATCTTCGGCCCGGATGACGCCTTCCTCCTCGGTGGCACCGCGATTTTCCCGGATCGGCCCGTGAAGAAGGGAGACAAGTGGCAGGGCGTCGCGCGGGTTCCCAATGCAGTCAACGGACAGGTCGCTGAGATACGCTATCAATCCACCGTCCTCGCCCAGGAGCAGTTGCTCGGCAGGCCCTGCCTGAAGATCAAGACGACGCGGAGCGCGCAGACCAAGCAGATGGTGCCCATACCGGGAACGGCGGCCGTGGTGCAGGCGAAGATGACGATGACGGGGTCGGTGATATGGCGGTTTGACTACGAGCGGGGCCTGATCGTGAAGGCTGATGCCCACGACAAGCTTTCGATCGCCCTGCGCCTCGAGGACCCGGACTCCCGCACCTCCGACCTATCCTTCACCGCCGGTCTGAAGTATGAGAGCAAGCTGACCGAGTACAACGGGAAGAAGGTCGGGGCCGGTTGAGCTGGCGCGCAGGTCTGCGTCCGGGCGCCAATCCGGACGATGCGGCGTTTCTCCCTTGGCAGCAGCGCGAGACCGTGGTATCTTATCAGGCGGCTCGGGAGGCCGACAGGCAGACTTCGAGACCAGTTCCCGAGCGGAGACACTGAAGGGAGAGCGCGTGGCTAAGGACGCAAAGAAGGCCATCGAGACAGAGGGCGTCGTTCGGGAGGTGCTGCCCAACACGCTATACCGCGTCGAGCTGGAGAATGGGGTTTTGGTGCTGGTTCAGGCAAGCGGCAAGATGCGTAAGTTTCGCATTCGCATCCTTCCGGGCGACAGCGTGAGACTCGAACTCAGCCCGTACGATCCGACTCGAGGCCGCATTACCTACCGCTACAAGTGAGAAGCTGACACAGCCACGTGGCTGGTTGCGGCTCTGCGTTTCCGCCGTCCCCGCGACGACGGGCGCCATGAAGCGCAACGAGATGGGGACCGGCACCGCGCATCTCCCCCTTTGCGGCGGCCGGACCCCGTACCGCCTGTCCGCGCATCGTGTGTCGTCCCGCCCGCAAGCTGGGTTGAAACCCGATTGATCGCCGCCGGCTGGGATTGGTCGTCCTTCTCGCGCTGGCGCTCGGCGGGCCGTCATTGGTTGTCAGCAGAGACCGAGTCCGACAGGAGATACCGATGTCCCAGTCAGCGTGCCCGAATCAGGAGACCGACAACTGCGAGTGCACCTATTCCGGCTGCCCGCGCCACGGCAAGTGCTGTGAGTGCCTGAGCTATCACCTCGCCAGCCGGCAGCTCCCGGGATGCTGTTTTCCG
>Ga0307377_10003708_pt1 | contig 17045 bp, 15 predicted proteins | sample TR3MG_FD_202535 | JGI IMG/M metagenome (GOLD analysis project Ga0307377, IMG submission 202535) | Soil microbial communities from Risofladan, Vaasa, Finland - TR-3 | ecosystem: Environmental > Terrestrial > Soil > Coastal area > Acid sulfate soil | place: Finland: Risofladan, Vaasa | collected... | reverse complement strand
TTGTCTTGATTGCTTCCTCGACCGCAACGACTGCACCGAAGTACAGCAGTTCATTTCCGAAAGCCATCTCGACAGTAATCCCTAAGTATGCAGCAACGCCTCCGACCACGGCACCTATTAACAGAGTCTTCACAAACTTCTTTTTGTTAAAAGTCAGTTTGTCCTCTCTGTTTTCGTCCTTTGCTTTTACTTTCTTATTATAGTATTTCCAAAGGCCGTAAGCAGCTCCTGCCACAATTCCCTGTCCTATCATGTACAGCATAGTTTCACCTCCAGTTATTTCCATAACAAATTTGATAAAAAATTAAAAATCATGTTCCCTGTCACTCCGGCGATTGTCCCTGTTGCAATAGCCAGGCCCAGCACCTTGTTCTTGAATGCTTGCAGGTCATTGATGTCGTCCTCGCAGTCCTTGATTCTTCCATTCATGGTTCCCTCGATTCTCACAAGCGTCTTTTCTATCGAATCGATTTTCGCGGCAGTGAATCCCTTGAATTCAACCATGTTGAGTTCCCTGCCAAGCCTCGTATGGTCTCCGTTTATATCCAGCTCTTTCTTGTCTATCATTTCAAATACGCTCCGAAAGTGTAGATATAACTAGCTCCCTGCTCGGTCTTGAACGTCAGGCCCCGGGGCATTCCCCCCGGTGGTGTGAAGCTATCAAAATCAGCTAAAATATCACTTAAATAAACTCTGAACGATAGGTCTTCGCCTGTTTGGGCATTCCAATCTTCGCTCGCCCCGCCCATCACATTAATGCTTACAGAAGTAATACTAGGTGTTTCTCCGAGATCGGTTGTCGATAAGACCGCTTTCCATTTTAAAATAGTGCCAGGATTCGTGAATATTTTTTCTACCGTTTTCGTTACTATTTCCCAATTCGCTCCGTTATTAGCAGACATATAATAAACTATAGATGTCCCTGCAGGAATATTGTCTGTGGCACTCAAAGTTGCTTTTGTAATATTCTGAGTGCCAGTTCCGTGCGAAACAGCGAGACTCTGTGCGGTATTAGGGCTCTGATAACCTATGTAAACCTTCATGGTCATATCCCAAGCTGGTTGGAAATTCCAATTAGATCCACTATCGTCTGAATAAGACCCATCTGTTTCATCGTTTATACCGCCGTTTCCGTCCCAGATATATTTTTTTGGATAGGCACCAGCCCCAGGACTTTTTAGCAAAATCCAGTACCTGGTATTTGCATCAAGAGTAATTCCTGCCGCTGAAAAGTCAGCGGTTTCCCAATCATAATAAGTTCCAATAGAAGCCTGGGATATATTAACACTTGCTAATTCAGCGCCTGGGTGGTCTCCTGGATCAGAAATACTATCCAAACAAATCACTACTGTCAAATCTGCATCGGGCGTATCCACTTTCTTCACACTAACTTGTATTTTATCCAGAGGTCCAGTCACAGACGGTTTAAATGATCCGCTTATCCAGTGAGAGCCAAAAATATCAAAATAGTATGAGCCTCCTTCCGTAAAATTAATATTAGGCGTGTCAGCATCCGCGCCAGAAAGCTTACAATTCCCTGCACTTGTGTCCCAATTCGCATCGGTGTTGCCCGCATCTTTATACGTGGTAGTATTGAAATTTTCACTGAACTGATTACTCATGTCGATTGATGCAGTTCCATCGGAGTAAGCATTACCTGTAGAATAATACGCCTTAAAATCATTGTAACTGGCTGAAGTAGATTTCAGTACAATCCAATACGTAGAGTCGCCCGTCAACGATTGAGGGCTAGTCCAAGTAAATTTTTCCCAGTGAGGCAATGACGAAATGCTTGAATTCGTTTTCGATGTTATAAGAGTACCGGGCTTTCCCGCATTGTCTTGCCTCAATTCACAAATTAAATCCTCAGAACCAGAATCTAACTTACAATAAACATCGACCGAGGCACAATTTTTTGAATTATTTGGAACAAAACTTTGAGCAACGTAAATATAATCTCCAAAAGCAGTAGAATTTCCCGTATTCGTTTGCTCCTGATCCACCCATTCCCCATTTTGTAGAGTATGGATTTTCCCATCGCTACCGAAAACAGCCCTTAAATCACTCTCATCAAATGCCAAATCATAAGGATCACTCAATCCGGCAAAAGAATAACTTTCTGTTGATGCCCATGCGACAGTGTCTCCGGTTGATGCAGTAGTTATCTTATAAATCTTGTCATCTGTTTTGTCAGCAATCCAAAAATCCGTTCCGTCAAAAGTAATCCCTGTTGGATCGTCAATCGCTGCAGGCAGATCATGGGAATAGTCATCCGCTCCTGTTGACGTATTAATTTCAATCACCTTGTCATTGGTTCTATCTATCACAAACAATCTGCCTGTTCCGGCGTGATAGGTGCAGCCTCCGAGAGTGTAGGCCTTGTCTATTAGAGTTGTCTCACTGCTGCCGTCCTCCGGATTGCAATGGTAAATCTTCCCTGTAGAATTCTCGCATTCCCACAGTTTCGCTTCTCCGTAAGCAAGGCCCCAAATTTCCTGAGCCGAATCAGGCGTGTCAAAATTCCAAAGCTGGTCATTGTTAGTGTCCAGCCCGTAAATTTTGTCCGTTCCGACAGAAGAAACTTCCAGCGCAGGTCTTGCACTCAGTTCTATCTTGCATTTGAAATCGTTCTTGTCCCCTGTGCTGCTTATGAAACTATGCTCCTGGTCATGGAAGATCTGCTCCCAGGTGCTTCCTCCATCATTGCTTGCATAAAATTTGTTTGCGCCGGCATACTGCTGGGAAACATAGGGCAGGCATTTCAAATAATTCTCGTCCCCTGCGATCGCATTGGTCAGCGTCGCTGTCGCGGTTGACGTCGCATCAGTTATTTTCAACGTGGAGTTATCCGTATAGCAGTTGTCGAACGTCCAGAGCGGATCCTGATCGTCCGTGAATTTGTAAACATAACTCTCTTCATAGTTCCCGGCATTTGCAAAATCGACTATCCTGCCTGTTTTCTCATACAGCTCCTTGTAGAACCTCGCGGTAGCTGCTTCCTCTTCCACAAGCATAACAGTTGTTAGAAATCCTGATCCCTTAGGTTCTAAGATATGCTTCACATGCTGTACCTTGTAAGAAGTGTTCACACCCAAAGCAGGAATATAAACAGGAATTGTTTTCGCTGGCTCTATTCTCTCGTCCCCGGGGATTATTGCCATGCCTCCCCATTCCGCTTCCTTGTCCTCGAGCAGCGTAGCATCCACGATTGACTGAACCAGGCTCGATTCGTCCAGGCTCTCCTGCTTGAGTATTTTCATTACTGTACCGTACTTCCCCTGGCTTGTAGCGTCTTCCTCTGTTTTGATAAGCTGCACGTTCTCGACCTTTTTCCCATAGCATCTGATGTAGTTCCTGACTTTCTTCCAATCGATGCCTAGCTCGATTTCCTTAATATTCTCCCCTGCTATAAGGCTCACGGAATTCGCTCCAGGCGCCCCAGTGAAATGCAGGTCGTCGTCAAAGTCCACCCAGGCATCAAAGCCGGCCTTCTTGCAGTATTCTGTTACCTTGTCATTTATGAACGCATGATCGATTATTTCGGTGTCCGGCGTTATTCCCGAGTCCCCGACGTTTGTTGTAGTCAAACCTAGCACATTGTTTGAAATCAGATCCTTGAGTATTGCTCCCAACTCGGTGCTTGCATAACTTGTCACTTCAAACTTTTCCATCATGAGCGTCCACATGCCGCGGCCGCTTATTGTAATCATGCTGCCAGACGGCTTCCAACTCTTCTGGATTTTCTCGACTCTGCCATGGAAAAGCCCGACCGTTCCTTCGCTCTCATATCCTAAATAAATTTTTATGTCGTCATGATAGTCAAATGTGCTGTTATAGTTTCCGTCTTCGTTGTAGAGATCTGCTGTAAAAGAACTTGCCTGCGTGTTGATCGGCAAATCCACAGTAATTTTTTTTATAACCTTGTCTCCCTTCAGGCTCACATCCTTGTGCTTGAAATCGTAATCAGGCTTTACTCTGATTATTTTTGGTTGTATTATAAGAATCGCATCAGCGGAGAATGTTTTTGTTAAGGCACTAGAAAGAATCGCATCTGTTGTAAACGATTTTGTAAACTGCTTCTTTAAGAAAGCATCAGCGGTGAGTGTTTTGGTTATTACCTTATTGAGTATTGCGTCAGCCGTGAATGTTTTGGTTGATCCTAAAGCTTGCAGGAAAGCATCAGCCGTGAATGTTTTGATTTTATAGGCAGGCCCATTAAAATCCGTCCTTTGAACATCACTCACGCGCAACTCATCTAGTTTTCCATCAAAAACAGACGCACCCACCCAATTAGAGCCAAACCATAAGTCTGTACTTGTGCCGTTTCCTAAACTTCCTGTTTCCCCATCACTGTCCTCTATACTTCCATTCACATAAAGTTTCATTCCTGTAGCTCCCCAAGTGAATGCCACATGATGCCAGGTTCCGCTAGCCCAGGAAGTTGTTGTCGAAGCAAGAACTACTTCAAAGGATAAATCTCTTGTTTGCACCGACACTTTGAATTTGCCGTCTGTTCCATCCAGCCGAAAGTAAATTAACTCATCATAAGGGCTGTCTTTTACCTGGTACTTTTGCAGTAAGATCTGCGTTGCGCTCGCTGTCTCAAAAGTAACATCTGGGTTGAAGAAAAATTCTATTGTTCCATTCGCAGGAAATGTATCTAAAAGCGTGGCTTGATTTGAATAGTATAAAGCATTTGGGTAAAATGAGTAATCGCCGAATTTTGCTGTTGCGCTCCACGCTGCGCTGTTGCTTAAAGTGAAATCGTAATTGTTTGCTGTGTCATCTGCTGCATTTGTGCCTGTTCCCTCGTTGAAGTTAACCAAAGCCAGCGTATTTGCATCAGCTATATACGGAGCTAAAATTCCCATTAAAATCACTCTCCTTTATGGAGCTTCTCCTTTAATCAAAGCATCCATATCAGGTCCCTGTTTCCTCTATCGTAATTTTCCATTCCCAGTATGTATATAGGTCAACTTCCTGCAACTCAATAATTCTGACATTCACTCCTAGATCCATGTAGCCCTGGAAAATAACCTCTGTATGGTTCAAATAATAGTTTCTCAAAGTGGTCATGTCCGTGTCCTTATTTGCTCCTTCCATGATTCCCTTTACTTCGTACTCTGTCGAATCCCGACCTAAATTCTGCCGCTTTGAATTCGTCGCCCCCAAGATCGTATGCTTTGCCGTAAGCTTGTGATATTTCGGTTTTATTCCGTCATAATCTACAACAAGCGCAAGGGCCCCGAGAGTTATTTCCCCGGTCTTTGTCAAAAGCGCACCAGCCGAAAAAGTTTTTGTTTCACTCATCTGTTCTGCCTCCTAGCCCAGCTGTCTTCCTCGTTTTCTGCAAGCCTTCTTGTAAAACTATCCACGTCATAGTCGCTGGCCACGTTAACGTTTTCAATATAAATGGTTGTCCTTCCGCCAAGTGCGCCAAGCTTTTCCAAAGGAATCACAAGCTCCGGTTTATTATTTTCTCCAAGCATTGCGAAAGTTGGCCCTGTAACTAGTCCCCCCTCTTGTAATCCGGTTAATTCGTGCCATGCCTCGCCAATGCCCTGAGCAATGCCCCCAGCGACATATCCTCCGATTGCAAGGGCTGTTTTAATGATTGTCCTGAACGGCTCTGGGATGAGGCCCCAGATCGCATTCATTATTGCGCCTCCCATTCCTACGATGCCCTTAACAATATTGTCGACAAACGATTTCCCAAAATTTAACGCACCTGCAACAAAATCGCCTAGAATATTAGCTATCCCAAAAACCACATTTTTAACAAGGTCTTTCAATGGCTCGAAGTTTCCTGTGAAGGCTGCAAAAATTGCGCCGACTGTGTCTATAATTAACTGAAAAGCAGGCATGAGAATATTATTCCAGAAGCCCACTATTGCTTCAAAGACGGATGCTGCAATGTCTCTGATTCCCAGAAAGTTTGTAGCCCAAGCAGCAGCAAGAAGGCCCACGGCTAGGATAACCCATCCAATCGGTCCAGTTAACGCGGCAATTATTGCTCCCAGGCCTCCAGCTCCTCCTATTAGCCCTATCAGTCCACTAATAACAGGCCACAGCAAGGCGAACACTCCAGCCAATACTCCAAACACAAGAATTCCTGCCTGAATCACCGGATCTAGTCCTGTAAAAACTTCAATTAACTTTTCAACAATAGGCACCATTTTTTCTAAAATAGGCATTAAGGCTTCCCCTATTTTTACCATCATGCCTTCAAACTTTGCCTGCAGTTTTGCCATTCTTTGCCCGGCTGTTTTGTCCAGGTCCTCGAATTGCTTCGTTGACAAGCCAGTTGAATTTGACACTATATCGATACTTGCTGCCACGTCTTCAGCTGCTGCTCCAAGTGCAGGGAAAACAGATCTAAGCGCTCGGACGTTTCCAAACAGTTCTCCCATTGCTTCAACATCGTCGCCAGTCACTCCTTTCAATGCTTGCAGTGTTCCCATCAATCCGAGTTCTGCTATTGCTGCCTGGCCTGATTCAAAACCCAAGCCTGCAAGCGTTTCTTTCATTGTATCAGTTGGCTTTAATAGCCCTGTAAATATTGCACTCATTCCTGTTGCAGCCTCATCGGTGCTGCCCATTATTTTTGTAAGACCTGCTAAGACTCCAAGCGTTTCGTCAAGGCTTACTCCCATCTCTCCAGCCATTCCAGAAACTCTTGGGAATGCTCCTGCAAGCTCTGACATGGTGGTCTGCCCTGCTTTTACTGTTCCTGCAAATTTGTCCATGACCATTTCTGTGTCTTCTGCGCTAATTCCAAAAGCAGCCATTGTTTTTGTTCCAGCCAAAATAACTGTTTCAAGTTCAGCGCTTCCCCCAACTGCTGCCTTTGTTGCAGCTTCTAAAAACATAGTGGCTTCGGTCGTGTCGGATATTCCTGCAGAAATAGTTTGATACAATCCTGCTGCAACTCCAATGCGGCCACCAGCAACTCCATACTCCTCTGCAAGCCGCGCAACAGTGTCCCCATAGGTTGCTGTTGCATCCTCTCCCTCATCCAGAAGAGTGTTTACCTTCGCCATTGAGGTTTCATAATCAGCGAATGATTTAACAGAAAGAGCAGCAGTAGCAACAGAAGCAGCGCCTAACGCAAGCATCGGGCCCCGGAGTTTATCCATTGCTCCGCCCAGGCCTCCGAGCTTTCCTTTTACTCCGTCAACTATAGCAGAGGCTTGGTCTGTTGCCGAAATAATTATTTTTATCGCGTTTCCACCTATCGCAACCATTGCAGATTCCTCTCCTTGTCGCCTTCAGTTGACACTCTCTTATGAGCGTCAACCAGCCTTCTGATTTCCTGATAAGTTAGGCCGGGCATCGTAAAGAAAGTGTATCCTCTGTAATGGAGAAACACTTCCAACATGCTCTCATCAGGACTTATTTTTTTTCTAGGTCCCCATCTAACTTTTCAGCATACTTCTGGATTGCTGCTTTTCCGGCTTCCTGCATGGTCTTCTGGTCTATTTCAAAGGAAATTGCCATTATTGCTATGGCAACGGCACCGGCGAACTTGTTGTTTTTCAAATCCTTAATTTGCTCGTCCGGTATTTTTGGTTCTATGAGATGCTCTTTGATTATTTTGGCGTCCTGGTCTTCAGTTGTTTCAAAAATTTCCTTGCCTTCTTTTTTTCTTTTAGTCAATCCAACTGACAACTCTTGTATTTCGCCTCTACCCAGAGGAGTGATTTTTACTGACGGGCCCTCTTTCGTCATTACTTCTTTCTTTTTACCGTCTTCGCCGTCAACAGTTTCGTATTCCCTTAGGCTTTCTAGCTCAACCTCAATAGGCAAAAGCTTTCCATCCTCACCTCTCTGATGTATCATGTCCTTTAGTTCTAGCATGCTCACTTAACCACCTTTTCTGTTTTGCCGCAGTCAACGCATTCCCTGATGGCAAACCGCGCATTCTGATTCCCTTTATTGCGCCAGTCATTCCAAATATGGAGTCCGAAAAAACATCGTAGGCCCATTTAGTACACTTCCGTTCCTTCGACTATCATGACCTGGCAGCTTGTTATGTTTATTTCAAGATCCTGCGTAGCCAAGTCATCCAGTGCATCTGTCGTGTCCGCTTTGTTGTATGTGCACTCTGTGAACTTGAACTCTATGCGTTCGTACTCTGGCTTTTTCAGTGTGTGCTTTACTGTGAACGTCCCGATCGTGTCCTGCGGTGTTTGCGCGTCCGTTGCTCCGTAGTACCTCTCGATTTCTTTCTTGTCAAGCAAATCGATTTTCGCTGTTGACTTATAGGTTCTCACTCCAGACACAAGCTTTGAAATGTACCTGCCGTCTGTTCCTTTGGCCTTCAGGTTGTTGTTTATCGAGAAACTGTAGTCGTTCAGGTCGTAGGTTGTTCCGCTTGCGATCTCGATTGCCGTGTCCCACTCCAGGAACATTGCTCCCAAGAAGTCCGTGATTGATGCTGCCGTTTCACCAGTTACGTTTGTCTGAGGCTTCTTTCCAATAATGTTCGCAACGAACCTGATCGGATCGGTTTGCCCTCTTGCCACTGAATAGGTCAGCTCGTTTACTTTGCATCCAAGGTATTGGTTGATTATGTCGTCCGCTACTGTTCCCTCCGGGTTAATGAAATCGTTCTCGATTGAAAGCCCGTAGTTTGCTGTTTCGTTCTGGATCAGGTTCTTTTCCTTTGCCCAGAAAATAGCCTTTACGTCTGTCGTGTAGATTATTGTCGCTGCTGCTGCAACCCAAACAAGTGCCACAATAAGTTCGTCAACTGGTGCGCTTGCCCAATCTGGCACAGGACTTGCTGCTGCTGTTCCTGCTGTCACTGTTGCAGAAGTTACTGCTGCAGTGTCCTTGATTGAAACGATGTCCACTCTATCAAGAGTCGCGTGTGCTGCTGTGATTGTTATCGGTGTAACCTCAGTCGTTGTCTTCAATACGCTGGTCTGATAGAATGTTCCTGCTGCTGCAAGCTTCAAAGTCATGTCCGGAACTGCTTGCTCTGTAATATTGCATCCTGTTACTACACTCCACGCAGCGCTTGCTGCAACTGGCACAGCTGTCGCGTCGCCCATTGCGCCCATTCTTAGTTCTCCGAGAGCGTACTGCAAAAACAGTCCGTTCTGTGGGCTAAACTCAACAGGCCCAGCGACATTTACTCTGCCTGCCAATTTCTTCCCGACATTCCTGCCGCTTGATTTGCTTCTGTGTTCAATTACAGGAGCATCTGCTTTCACTCCACAGCTTATTACCTTCCCAAAGGGCAGGTTTACAGCCGCAGATAGTGTTCCGTATGCTGTCTCTTCGACTCCATAACTGGTCTGTGAAGACCATCCACTATAATCTCGTTGGGCCAATTACTTCCCCTCCTTTTCCTTTTTTTTGTCAGGCTCTGTTTTCTTGACCACCGCATCTGCAGTGATCTCTTTTCCTTTTTCTGGAGAAGGCTGCCTGGCGTTTGCCGTCTCGTAATTCTTATTCGTAAGAATGCTTTTTCCTACGTCCTCGGGGAAATCCCTCTCATCGCCGGCCGCATGAATCCAATGGACTCCGGGGCCGTGCATGTTGAGTTCTCCCCCTATTTTTGCTCTAATCCTCATTAGATCCCCTCCGTTACAATTATTACTCTTATTTCACTCGAATCAAGAACAAACGTCTTGGGCTTAATCAAAGCCTCATAACGCGTTCCGATAAGCACTATATCCTGGACTCTCCAGCTGTTGTCATCAGCTCTCAGCCCGTTTAGGTACCTGTTCGTAACCATCAGTTTTTTTATTTTCCCGGTCAGTTCCAGCAACCTGTCCTGGCGCTCGTTGTAATCCAAATACTTTGCCAGGACAATGATGCTCATTCCGTGCTTCTGCCGTATTTTGAACTGGCCCTTATTTACCTGTTCGGCTTCGTCCTCGGTCCAGTCAAGCATTACTGCAGGATAATTCGGAATGCTGTTCGGCGTTCCTTTGTAAACCTTTTCCAAATTGGCAAGGCCTGTGTCGTCCTCGATGACTTGTTTTATTTTATCGCGAATCGCAACCATCATGTCCTTATTGCTTGTTTCATACGCCATACAATGCCCCCGATATTTCTGTTTTAAAAATGTCCATAATCTTGCTGTTTATCTGGTCAGGCACCGGCTTGAAAGTTTCTCTATTCGGCATCTTTCGAGTTCCCTCTTCATGAAAAATCAGGTATTCCACTCCCGGGTAAACTTCGCCTTCCAGTCTTGTCTTGCTTACGCTTTCATGAATCGATGTCATCATTCTGCCAGTGTCAACAAGGCCAATTAGTGATCTCCCTCTCTTTGATTTCATGGCAATAGTTGAGGGAGAAAAACGAGGCCATCCGAGACTTTTACTTTGCCCGGTCTTAATGTTTTCAATAACAGTTTCCCGGGCCAGGGCAGTTGATCGAACCAGGGCGGCAAAGAGAGAGTTCTTTAAATTTCCCTTAGTTCTTTCCAATCCCGAAATGGCCTCCTTTGCTTCAATTCTAACTTTAATCATATCCTCATCCCGTATCCGTCACGAAGAAGTCGCTGTTAATTTTCTCCATTCCGGATTCGGGATCGGAAACCGCTTGGTTATAAGCATCGAGGTATTCGTTTGCCCTTTTCTTCAGACTCTTGGGATGATCACTTGTATTCGGTTCTGAGGCCGTGAATAAGAACTCAAGAACCAGGCTTGCTGCATAGCAAGCACAAGCGTATTTTATCAGATCAGCTATCGGAGCGGTGTAAGTAGTGTCCTGCACTCCATTGATCCATTTCTCGGATTCCGTTATTCTCTTTTCGACGTCGTCATCGGACATTACAGCGTCGTCCATCTTTATTTGTTCCCAAACGTCCGTCACTAAACAATATGTTCCCATTTCTCATTACCTCGCGTTCCCGGTCAAAACCGGCTTAGGCAGCGACTGCCCCTGCCAGGCTACTCCTGGACTTTATTACTTTATTTCTTTTTTTCTTTTGGCTTTTCTTCTGGCTTTTCAGGTTCTTCTGGCTTTCCAACCTTTGAAGTTTCGGTAAGTTTTCCCTCTTCCATTAAAGTCTTAATGGCGTCCGCTTTCTCTTTCAACAGTTCGTCAGAAAGCTCTATGGTTTCTCCTTTCAAGACATTCACATCGTTGCCGAAGCCAATGTTTGAAGTGCCAGTATTAACATACTTTTTTCCCATGGTGGTTTCCTCCTGTTCATTTCATTCTTTTTTTCCTCAAAAAAAATAAAGGAAAGGGATCCTCAGATCCCCGTTATTGAAATTACTGCTGTTGGTTCGTAGATTGCCGGCACACTTCTCAGGAATGTGTTGAAGTTGTACGACTGGTTTGCCAGTACGTAATCCTCTTCCACATCCAGTTCCTCTGCGACAATCAATTCCGCAATGTCTGCTCCTGATTGCATCAAAATTGCTGTTCCTGTCGCAATGTCCCTATCCAGCCTTGGAGTGATTCCCTGTTTCACAAGCTTCTCGAACTCTGTCAAATCAGAGGTTGTCGTTCTCTGAAACAGCTCAATGTACTGGTCCTTATGGCAAATCAAATCTGTTGGCTCGAACGGATCGCCCATCTGAACGTATGCGCCCGTAATTGCCAGCGGTATGTTTGCCACTGTTCCCCAGGTTGCTCCTGCAAAGGTTCCACCTACAGAGTAGTAGAGTCCGTTAACGCCGAACGGTAAGTTTCTCATGACTATTGTTTCATTTTCCTTATTCTGCGTCAGTTTGCTTGCTCTCCTGGCCATCACTGTGTTCAATGGCTCTCCGTAGTCCCTGCTTCCGAGAAGGTCTTCCCTCGCTATGTTGAAAGACACACCGTGCTTCAATACAGGAAGGAGTTCCCTGGCCTTGTTTATTGCCATTCCGGGAAAGTTTGTCGCCTTCGCAATTACGTCAGCCACTTGGTTCGTTCCTGCGACGACTCCGACATCGGTAAGAGTATCGTAACCGAATTCCTGCCTGCCAACTGAAATCTTCCGCACTGGGAGGACTTCCCTTCCGGCAAGGTGCACGTACTTGGGTTCAACAACTCCCACTCTAACTTCCCTGAATTCCTCTTCGGTCAGAGAAGCATCGTTCAAAATTTGGCTTAATTGTCTCATTTTACTTCACCAATATCCTGCCCCAAGATGTACCGGCAATAGTGTCCAATGCTATTCCGATAATCTGGTAGCTTGTTCCTGCAGCAACTGTCAAAGGTTCAACTATTCCAGCTGCCGCGGCACTACAATGCGCACCTTCTGCGATTCCTGTGGTGCTGTACATGTAGTATATCTTTCCTGGCATCAGTGCTTCCACTGTTACCATATCCCCGTCTGCGTACTGCGCAACCAGGCTCTTAGCATAAATCACTTCGTTAGGCACAGCAATGCCCAGCACTAACGCGGTGATTCCTGCTGTCAGCTTGACGTCGCCTGCAGCGGCTCCCAATTCAACAAGTTTTCCGAAGCCTATTGCTTGGTCTGCTTTCCTTGTGAAAGAAGGGGCTTTTACTGCCGGATTGTCGTCGTAAATTCTATCCGCCATTTACCTCACCTTCCTTGCATCGGCGTATATGTTCTGCCTTGCTTTTTTAAGCTCTTCAATTTCATTGTCGCTGTCATAGAATAGCGGCCTAACCTGCTTTTTCCCGATAGCGTCTGTTCTTTTACTCAGCTTCTCCACAGAGTCCTCGAGTTTCTTAACTGCGTCGCCTTTCTCTGCTTCTGCTTTCTTTGCTGCCTCAAGGTCTTCCTTAAGTTTAGCAATTTCAGCGTCCTTTTCTTTTAGAGTTTTTGCTTCTGCAGTTTCCTCTCCGGCACCGTCGCTTCCTTCCTCGCCTTCTTTAGGCTTTTCTCCCTCTTTAGGCTTCTCGCCTTCAGGTGGATCCTCGCCTTCGTCTGCGATTTTCTTTTCAAGGGCATCAATTTTTTTGTCCCTTTCCGCAACAGAGTCGTTGAGTTCCTTAAGCCTTTCTATGGCCAAGGCCTCAAGTCCTTCGGGGGATTCTGCTTCCAAAACTTTTTGTAATTCATTCATTTAATCCCTCCATAAATATTAAGGATTTATTCTGCCCCTATGTCCCACATTCTCCTTAATATAATTAACGGTTTTTTGAGGTAAAATTAGATCTATATGCTCTATCGGACAGGAAATCGTACGCTCGACCGTATAGAATCAGGATTATATAAATTGTATAATTTGAATTCTAAAACGCGTTAAGGCCCACACCGTCTTCGGATCCAGCCCGGCCCTGCATGACAAGCGCCAAGTGGTCAAAGAAAAAGTTCTCCTGGCGAATATCGTAATGCTCTCCCATGAATGTCCCTGGCTGCTTTACTTCGCTACATCTGAATCCGACACTCACATCCTTTAAGCGCCCTTTCTTCGTATCCTCAATAAGCTGCTTATTCTTCAACTCTTTTTTAATGAACACATCCCCGTAAGGTCGCTTTCCTTTCTTGTCCCATTTGACCGAATCAAAAACAATATAGCCGACCTGTTGCGCCAGGCTTGTAACTACTTTCTCCGGGGGATGTACGTAAGCCGTCACCGGCTTGCCCCTCAAAGAGTCCAGGGCTTTTTTTAATTCTTCTGCCGGCTTGTAGTGCTTACCGTTTGAATATTGCTGTACCATTTCTTTTGTAAAAACAACATCGCGGAAAGTGATGCCCTCGTTTGTTTCAGTCCAGGCGTCGCCTTCTAATGCATCGCCTTTCATTCCAATAGAATCAGTATGCTTTACAAATCCTTTTCCTACAGCCTGGTCTTCCAATTTTTTAATCAAGGCTTCGTCTGCCAGTATCCTATCTCTCGCATTTGCCTGGTCTTCTAACTTGGTAAAAAGAATAATGTCACTCAGGGAATCGCCCTTGTGTTCAGCGATCCATTTCCTTGCTGTGGCAACAGTCCATTTCTTCTTGTCAAATAAATAAGCCTGGACTTCGCTGCCTCCGCCTTTCTTGAATCCGATTATGGCCTTGATGCCCTTCGCTGCGCTGATTACAATCGTTCTCATTCGCAAGTACTGCCCCGGGGCTTTCTGCCTTATCCGGACGTACTGTTCAGTTACTTCGACTGGCATAATAAACCATCCTTATGTCCCTCATTCTCCTTAATATATTTTTGCCCTTTTTCAGGCGATTTCTACGTCAAGCGAGCGTTTTCTCATATTCACATCAAGGCTTTTATTTCTTAACTCCAGGTCAAGCGACGGATTTCTTAACTCCACATCAAGCGAACGGTCTCGCAGCTCAACACTAAGCCTTGGATCCCTGAGATAGACGTCCAGCCTGCTTTTGATGTACGGTATGTAAAGGAGCGCATCTACCGTGAATGTAAATATTTTTTGGCCTTCTATTACTGCATCTGCAGTAAAGGTCTTTGTTGTTCTCAATCTCAAAATGGCATCTGTTGTAAAATCCTTTGCTGACCTGAGCATAATCCAAGCGTCAGCAGTCAAAATTTTTATTGATGTCTTTTCCAGGTAAGCGTCAACAGTAAAGGCCTTTGTTTTCGCCGCTCTCAAAAACGCATCTGCATTCAAGGTTTTTGTAAACCTGTTTACCAAAATCGCATCTGTTATGAAAGTTTTTGTAAATGATTTCCGCAAGTATGCATCTGCAGAGAAGGTCTTGCCTGGCCTTTGTACAATGATTCCGTCTGCTGTCAAGGTTTTTATTTGCACTGCTCGAATAAAAGCATCAGCGTTGAATGTTTTCGTAAATACGGCCCGCAAATAAACGTCTGCTGTTAAGGTCTTTGTTTGTACTGCCTGTAAGTAAGCATCAGCAGTCAAGGTCTTTGTTGTTGCCGCGCTCAAGATCGCGTCTACATTAAACGTCTTAGTCAGGCCCTGGTTCTGCAAGAACGCATCGGCTGTGAATGTTTTTGTATTCTTATTAACTAAAATCGCATTCAAACTGAACTGCATAATGTTTTGCCATAGCAAGTACGCATCTGTAGTGAATACTTTTGTCCCTGTTTTCCTCAGGTAAACATCTGCTGTAAATATTTTTGTTCCGGGCTTTCTTAGGTAAGCGTCTGCCGTGAGCGTCTTTGTCAAACGGTTAACAATTATTGAATCTGCTGTAAGCGTTTTCGTGAGCCTATCAACAAGCACAGCATTGGCGGTAAATGCTTTTGTTTCAACCGTTCTTAAGTAAGCGTCTGCGGTAAAATCCTTTGTCTGTGTCTTCTGCAAAAAGGCATCAGCATTAAACGTCTTCGTAAAAGGCGCCCTGAGAAAAGCATCTACATTGAATGTTTTCGTATAAGTCTTCCTCAAATAAGCGTCTGCAGTAAAGGTCTTATCCAACCTGTCAACAAGAATCGCATTTGCAGTAAACGCTTTTGTTTCTGTCAATCGTAGGAAAGCATCAGCAGAGAACGTCTTTATTTTCCTATTGACTACTATCGCATTCCCTGTTAATTCCTTTGTGTAAGTCTTTCGTAAATAGGCATCTGCAATAAAGGTTTTTGTAAAAGTAGCCTGTAACAAAGCGTTTGCTGTGAATGTCTTTGCTGTTGCAACGAGCAATGTCGCATCCGCTGTAAAGGTTTTTGTGAATGATTTTCGTAAATAAACATCCGCAATAAATGATTTCGTAAGCCTATTCACTAAGATACTGTCCGCAATGAATGTCTTTGTCTGTGTTGCAAGCAAGATCGCATCGGCTGTTAATTCTTTAGTGTACGTTTTTCTCAGGTAAGCATCGGCCGTAAATTCCTTTGTAATGCCCGGGCTTTGCAAGTACGCATCTGCTGTCAAGGCTTTCGTCAGCCTATTCACTAAGACGGCATTTGCTGTCAAAGTTTTAGTCCCTGTTTTCCGCAAATACGCATCCGCAGTAAAGGTCTTTGTTTCAGTCAATCGCAAATATGCGTCTGCAGTAAAAGTTTTTGTAATCCTATCTACTAAAATGGCATTGACTGTAAAGGTCCACGTAATAAAAGAGGGCGTAAGTATTGCATCCACTGAAAAAGTTTTAGTGAGCCGATTTACCACGATTGCATCGGCAATGAATGTTTTTGTCCCGACTTCCCTCAGGTAAGCGTCAACTGTAAACTCTTTTGTAAAAGTGGCTTGCAGAATCGCATTTGCCGTGAATTGTTTTGTTGTTGCAACACTCAATATCGCGTCTGCAATAAAAGTTTTTGTTATTCCGGATTTCTTCAAAAAAGCGTCTGCCGTAAACGTTTTCTCTATCCGGTTAACCAAAATCGCATCTGCTACAAGCGTCTTCAAAAAGGTAGCCTTAAGAATTGCGTTCGCGGAAAACTCCTTTATTGAAACTAATCTCAACAAAGCATCTACTGTGAATTCTTTCGTTAATCGGTTTATCAGGATCCCGTCTGCTAAGAAAGTCTTGCTCTGCACTTTCTGCAAATAGGCATCTACAGTAAATGTTTTTGTAAACCTGTTTACCAGGATAGCATTTACAGCAAAGGTATTCCCTGTTATTTTCCGCAAGAACGCATCGACTGTTAATTCTTTCGTTTGTTGCTTCTTCAAAAATGCATCGGCAGTAAATGTTTTCGTAGGCTGTTCTACTACAATAGCGTTTCCTGAAAAAGTTTTTGTCTGCTGCTTCCTCAAGAAAACATCAGCTGTGAAGGTTTTCGTCAGCCTATTTACTAAAATACTGTTTACCGTAAATGTTTTCGTGAAGGTCGCTTTAAGAATCGCATTAACTGAAAAGTCTTTTGTAGATGCTTTCCTCAAATAAACATCGGCTGTAAAAGTTTTCGTACGCCTGTTTATTAAAATTCCGTCTGCCTCAAATTCTTTGCTCTGTACTTTCTGCAAAAAGGCGTCTGCTAAAAATTCCTTTATTCCTATTTTTCTCAAATAAGCATCGGCTGTTAATTCTTTTGTTAGGCCCTGGTTCTGCAGATAAGCATCAGCGGTAAGTGTCTTTGTTTGTACTGCCAGTAAATAAGCATCTGCAATCAATGTTTTTGTAAGCCGATTTACTACAAAGGCATCGGTTGTAAAGGTCTTCGTCAGCCTATCGACCAGGTTCGCATCTGCTGTGAACGTTTTTGTTTCCACTGCTTTAAGATAAGCGTCCGCAGTGAATTCTTTTGTTTCAG
>Ga0307377_10003707_pt1 | contig 17045 bp, 27 predicted proteins | sample TR3MG_FD_202535 | JGI IMG/M metagenome (GOLD analysis project Ga0307377, IMG submission 202535) | Soil microbial communities from Risofladan, Vaasa, Finland - TR-3 | ecosystem: Environmental > Terrestrial > Soil > Coastal area > Acid sulfate soil | place: Finland: Risofladan, Vaasa | collected... | reverse complement strand
AAATGGTTTTTTATTAACCTTCACTATTGATTTAGGAATTTTCCCTTTCGTTATAGATTCTAAGCGAGTTCCTAATCCACCTGCTAATATTATAGTTTTGATCTTAAACTCCTTTCTTCAATAAATTCCGTTATTACTTTTACTACATACTCCCTTTGTTCTTCATTTATTCCTTGATGAATCCCAATATGAAATCCTCTTTTTCCTACGTATTCAGCTACAGGAAAATCTCCTTCTTCATAATTCATCCATCTATATCCATTACTTTGAGTTGGTATAGATCCAAATAAAGTTCTACTATCTATTTCATTTTTTTGTAAATGATAGGCAATTTCATTTCTAGTAAATGGAGCATTTTCTCTTACTATTATAGGAAATGCGTGAGGTCCAATTTTTTCATTTGGTCCTTCTTTTATTAAATGAAAATATTCTTCAAATTTTTGCAATTCTTCTGCATAATAATAATAATTACTTCTTCTTATTTTTAATATTTCATCAGCAATTTCTATTGTTCCAAGACCAATTGCTGCTTCAAGTTCATTCATTTTAGCAGAATATCCAATTCTTGGAAATATAAATCTTGGATCAATTCTTGAATTTGTTGGCTTTCTTTTTACGCAATTTTTAGGATCGCTATTTATAACACAATTTATACAATCACAAAGCCTTCCGTGATTTCTTAATGAACGAGATAATCTTGCAATTTGTGGATCATCTGTTACTACCATTCCTCCTTCTATAGAAGAAATAATATGTGCTACATATAAGCTATAGCATCCAGCCATTCCAAATGTTCCAACTTTTCTTCCTTTATATAAAGCTCCATGAGCTTCTGCCGCATCTTCTATAAATGGAAAATTGATTTTATCCATATCAGTAGGTTTTCCCATTAAATGAACTGGAAGTATCGCTATTACATTTTCAGTTATATTTTCTGGTATTTTACTAACATCTATATTAAGAGTATTAATATCTATATCTATAAACTTTGGTATAAATCCAGCTTGTAAAATAGCATTAGAAGAAGCTATAAAAGTTAGCGCGGGAACAATAACCTCCATTTCTCTTTTTGCGTTTAATACTTCATAAAGAGTAGATAAAGCAATTGTTATTGCATCAGTTCCACTACTTACTGCAACTGCATATTTTGTTCCTGAAAATTCTGCAAATTCTTTTTCAAATTGTCTTACATTATCTCCCATAGATAATTGTTCTTCATCTAAAGATTTTGCTATTAATTTTTTAGCTCTATCTGTTAATGTTAATGTTCCAAAAGGCACCTTCATATTCTATCTCCGTTACTATATATTATTTTGCTTCCTTCGTTATCAAATTTAAATGGTATATATAGTAAATCTTTTAACTCTCTTTTTACAGATTCTTGATGTTCTTTATTTACATAAAGAAGAAGAAATCCTCCTCCACCCGCTCCGGTTATTTTTCCACCTATCGCTCCAGCATATAAAGCTTTTTTATAAATATTGTCTATATACTCATTTGATACTTTATCAGATAAAGACTTTTTTATCAACCAATTTTCATGTAAAAGTTCTCCAATTTCATAAATATTTCCATTTTTTAATTTTTTAAATCCTTCATTGGCTATGTTATATAATTTTTCATAATATTTAATTTTATTTTTTGCTTGTTTTATTTTATCTCCTTCTATTTCAGAGGCAAATCTTGTAAATCCAGTAAAAAATAACATTAAATTATTTTCAAATTTTTCTTCAATTTCTTTGTTTAAAAATATTGGTATTATATCAATATTTTCTTTATTAAATTTAATTGCATTTAATCCACCAACTGACGCTGCTACTTGATCTTGAGATCCTACATTTTCTTTTAATATTTTTTGCTCAATATAAATTGCTTCTTCATATAATTTATGTTTAGATAAATGACTATTTTTTAATTTATGTAAAGAGTTTAACATTCCAACTACAAAAGAAGAACTAGATCCTAATCCAGATTTTGATGGAAGATCACCAGTAGTTTGAATTTCTAATCCTATATCAATAGAGTCAATATTTAAATATTCCATTACTGCTCTAACTGCGGGATGTTTTATTTCTTTTATTGAATTTACTCTTTCTTGTTCGGAATAAATAATTCTATGCTTATGGTTAAAAAAAGGAGGAAAAATTCTTGCATTTACATAACAATATTTATCTATTGTTGTTGATACAACAAATCCCTCATGATCATTACACCATATTGGTAAATCAGTTCCACCACCAAAAAAAGAAATTCTAAACGGAGTTCTAGAAATTACCAAAATTCCTCCTTATGAATTAACAGCTTTTTTTTGTAACCAATTAATTGTCTTTGCTATTCCTTCTTCTAATGAATATTTAGGATTCCATCCATACATTTCTTTTGCTTTTGTAATATCAAGACTTAATTTATTTTTAAGTGAAGGCTTTCCTAATTCATGTTTTATAGTCAAATTCTTTTTTGTTCCTTTTATAATTTTATTGACAATTTCATCAACTGAATAAGTTGTTCCTGACCCAACATTTACTATTTCAAAATTTGTTTTTTGATTTTTTATTACACAATCAACAAAATCCATAAGATCTTCTACATAAATTAAATCTCTTTCTTCTGTTCCATCTCCCCAAACATTTACAACGCCACCTTCTTCTGCACTAAATACTTTATTCATAGTAGCACCAAACATATGAGATTTTTGTAAATCAAATTTATCATGAGGCCCATAAACATTTGAATGTCTAATTATAGTAAATTTTGTTTCTGGCATTAATTTTGAATAAAACTCAATAAGTTTTTCTATATAAACTTTTGTCCAACCAACTCCAAAATATTTATCATATATTTCACCAGTAAAATCATTTTCTTTTACTGGTCTCCCAAGATTTTGAGGATACATTACTGTACAACTAAAAAATATATAATGACTTATATATGAGCCTCTGTGCCCTCCGTTTTCATATAACTCTTGTAAAAATTGAGCATTCATAACAACATTATCTGTAACATGAAGATATGGTTTATTTACTATATCATTTGCTCCAGAAGTTACTGCGGCAGCGTTTATTATTATAGATTTTTCTTGTACATTAAAAGGACCTGAAGCATAATATATTGTATTATATATTTCATCTCTTCCTTCTTTAGTTAATAAATTACTTTGCATTGTATTCGAAAATATAGAATTACTTCCATTTAAATTAAAATATTCTATAAGATTTTTTCCTATAAACCCAGTACTACCGAGTATAGCATAAAATTTTTTAACCATTATTTTTCATATCCTCCATTATCCAATCATACGTTCTTTTTATTCCATCTTCTAATGAAATTGTTTGTTTCCATCCAAATTTTTTCTTTGCTTTTGAGCAATCACAATTTCTTCCTTTTACTCCTGTTACTCCATCAAGATTAAATCTTTTTATTATTTTTTTTCCTGATATTTTTATTATAGCGTCTACTACTTCTCTTATTGAAACAGGAATATCTGATCCTATATTAACTGGTCCAATAAAATCAGATTCTGTAAATTTCATTATTCCATTAACAACATCATCTACATAACAAAAACAACGAACTTGAGATCCATCACCCCAAATTTCTATCTCTCCTCCATCTTCTGCTTCTGCAACTTTTCTACATAAAGCTATAAGTGATTTTACATCATCACCTTTATATGGTATTTCAATTCCATATACACTAAAAAACCTAGCTATTCTTATATCAATTTCTCTTTCTTTTCTATATCGTTCAAGAAGTTGTTCTGTATATATTTTTTCCCATCCATATCCAACTTCTGGATTTGCTGGATAAGCGTCTTCTTCTTTTATTGGCGAAACATGTATTTCATTTGTACTTGTTGATGGATATACACAAGCAGAAGAAGAATAAAAAAACTTTTTTACTCCATTTAAATAAGAATTTTCTATCATATTTAAATCTATTAATGTATTGTCTCTCATAATATTTACTTCATTTTCTGAAATATATTTTATTCCACCAATATGAGCAGCTAAATGAAAAACTTCATCTATATCTCTCGTAATAATATTACAAGCAAAAAAATTTGTTAAATCACTAGCTACAAACTCATCTGCTTCTTCATATAAATCTCCATTTCCTCTAGGCGCTCCTACAGCACGAACCCAATAATAACGCTTCTTTAACTCTCTAACTAAATGGTGCCCTATAAATCCATTAGCACCAGTAACTAAAACTCTTTTCATTTATTACTCCAAGCATTTTATTATTCTTTGAGCCATGTCAAAATGCATACTAAACACTTCTTCAAATTTATCAAATTTAGCATTGTTTATAAATTCTACATTATTTTTTGCAACTAAATTTATTGCTCTAGCTAGAGCTATTTCACTTCCAGTTCCATATGCTTCTCCAAGAGAAAATAGTGATACTGCTTCATTAAAAGGATAAATATTAGACACTACAACTGGTATTTTAGCGGCTACAGCAATTTTTATAACTCCACTTCCACCATATTCATATTGTTTTTTATATGGTAAAATTACAAAATCAGAAGCAGAAAAAATTCTTGCAACTAATTCCTCTGGAACTACTTCGTGTAATAAAGTTACATTACTTTGTTTTCTTATTTCTTCTATATTATTATCTGTTTGTCCTGAAAGATCATGAGTTACTATAAAAATATGAATATTTGGATCAAGATGATCTAAAGATTTTATAAGTAAATCTATTCCTTTTGTAGGAACATTTCTTCCAAAAAATAATCCTATTTTTTTATCGTGTGGAAGATTAAATAATGCTCTATTATCATCATTTTTTACATCTTCAATTAATTCTTTATATTGAGATGTAACATTTGGTTCACCTATCATTTCATATTTATTTCTATCTGGATTTATTGCAATCCAGTTATCAGGGGGAACAGCATATTTTCCAATTAAAGAATAAAAAAATGCTTTCTTTACTTGCTTCATTTCTAGAAGTTCTTTAAAAACCATCATACGTGCCTTTGAACGATGAGGTTCTCTAAGATTAGAATGAAATACTATCTTTGGTTTAAAATATGGTCTTGCTTTTAATTCAGCTAATAATACTCCTGCATTTACAAGTTCTTCCATAAATAAAGCAATATCAACATTTTCTAATTCACAAAAATTTAAAAAATTTTCATATACTTGATAATGATTATAACTACGCATCCACATATCACTTTCATCACCATAAAATAATAAAGTTTCGCATCCATTTAATTTAAGAATTCTATTTATTTCTTCTATTAAAACAGATTTCATTTTAAATTTTTTACCACCATAACCAACTGCATAAATAGCAATTCTTTTATTCACTTGGTGCCTCTTTTACATCTACAAATTTTCCAGAATTAAAATCTTTAAAATATTTTTCTATTTTTCTTTGTGTCTCTGCTCTATCTATTCCATAATCTCCCCATCCCTGTGTTTTTATTACATGTTCTATATCTGCTTTTGCAAATTCTTCTATAAGACCATCAGAACAATCTACTATATCAACTCCAGTTCCTTCTGTTATTCCTGAAGAATAAATTCCAAGTAAATGATTTTTAAAACCAAAATAATTATCATGAGTATGTGTTCCATTTGGATACACAATTAATTTTCTTCTTTTATCTATAGGCATTTCTGGAAGTTTTATCCAATTTTCTCCATCTGGTTCCCAATTAGTTGCTTTTGTTTTAGTATCATCTTGCCAACCAAAATCAACTCCAACTAAAATTAATGGACTATATCCTAAAAATGTTGCTATTGAAATAGCATTATTTACTACGCACCCAGAAAATACAAATCCTATTTTTATCCAAGGAAACATTAATGGAAAAGTATGTTCAAAAAATTCGTGTCCTGGAAATATACGTCTATAATAATAAGTATCCCATTTCCATAATTTCATTAACATTGGTTCTGCGTTTGGATGAGTAAATAAAGTAGTTCCTTTCCAATTATAATTTTTATCAAGTCTTAAATGCTGATTATATAATGACCACAATGAATCAAAAGCACACATAAATTCAGGTTTTCTTCCCCATCTTGGTGTAACAAATGCTGTTGATGTAGATGAAAATATTGGATTTTTCCAATTTTTTAAAAGTGGTGCAGCTCTATCTAAACTAGGCCCTGAACCTAAAATAATAGCTGGTCTATTCATTGGTCTAGGTAAACAGGATACACATCTATCTGCTGTTTTAAATTGTTTTTTTATTAATGGATAAACTTCCATAGCATTTTGTATCCAAACAGGATACCATTTTTTAAAATATGGATCTTGCATGAAATCTTGATGAGACATTGTTTTTCTTTGTTGTTGTTCTGCCATTTTAACCTTCTTTAAATATCTAAAATTTTATTATCTTTTGTATTTATAAATTTTTCACCTTTGTATTCTTCCATAAATACAGAAGCTTTTTTAATTGCTATATCTCTAATTTTTTCTATTTTTTTTATGTATTTTTCTATATTTAAACCACTTGCTATTGTAATATATGCTCTATCATTTATTTTATTAGTTGAATTAGAATAATTTACTTCACTTCTTAAAATTCCAGGTATCATTCTTGCGTTTGCAACTTTAGAAGATATTCTATTTATAAGCTCAGTAAATTTATTATGGTATTCATCAAGATCTTTTATTTTAGTATCAACAAACATAGCTATTAAACAATTTTTAGTGCTTTTATCTAATTTTCCATATTCAAAAATAGGAATACTTTCTTCTAAAAAAGTATCGCTAAAATCTATAAATCCACCACCAAATACAACACTATCTAATTCTGATTGATCTAAAGTTAATGGAGAATAATCATTAGTAGAATACTTAGTTATTAAATTTACTATATAGTCAACTCTATTAATTATATATGAATTTATTTCTCCCCAATTAAAACCAAATTCTTTTTTAAGTTTTTCATTATCAAAAATTAAAAGAGATACTTTTTGAAGAAGAGGCATTATGTTATTTAGTGCTTGAACAGCATTTGATAAAGGAGGATTTATTTCATTTTTAAAAGGAAGAACTGTTACCAACAGTACTTTATTATCATTCTCTAATAATATTTTAGATAAAGGATTAAGAGAAGAACTACCACTACCACCACCAAGAGAAGAAAATACTACAACCTTTTCATTATTAGTATTAATAAAAATTTCTCTTAATTTTTCTATATTTTCAATCCATATAGAATAACCAGCTTTAAATCTTTTAGAAGCCCCTTCATTTGAAAATGAGTATATATCATTTTTATAATAAAAATTAGATGTATCTTGACTAGCTGTTGAAATTAAAATTGGTTTATTGTCAAACATTGTAGCTAACAGCATTCCTGTGTTCCCAACACCTACTGTAATCATATTAATATCCTGCTTCTTTTTTTATTTTTAAAAGATTTCCATTATAAATTTCATAAGCTTCTTTAGTTCTTTTTATTGCTTCTTTTTTAAGAACTGAATTTACTTTTTCTGAAAGCTTATCAATTTCTTCTTGCGGCATATCGTCCGGTATTTCTACTTCAATTGAAATATAAGCATTAGAATCTATTGATTCATATTGCTTTGCCTGTAGTTTAAACCCTATCGCCCCACCAAAATTTATTTTCATATTTTCTCCAATAACTTAAAATTAGGATTATCGTAGATATTACCGATGACTTCAGTATCTTCTTCATCTACATCCCATGAATTTTTAGGATAAAAATCCCAACATAACCAATCAACATTCCATTTAACAACTAGGATACCATATTCATTAGATTTGATTATATCAGATTCGTATATCTCTACGTTATTTTTATCCTTACGTCCAATATATTGCATAAGCACCATTCTGGCCTCATCATCGTGAGCAATAAAATCAGCTATTCCTTCATTCAATAATGCACCAAACTTATTTTTTGCTGCCCATTCTCCCATGATAACAATATCATTTTCCATATGATCCATTAACCACGCTCTAAATTTTAGTTCTCTCATTTCTCCTCCAATAGCTCGGGATTCTCCCACCTATTCCCCATCACTTTTCTTATGGCTACCTCGCCTATATATATTTTCTCGTCTCCGATACTTACGCGGAATCCGCCGTTACTAAACTCTACTACGGAAGTAAACTCCGCTTCATCGATGGTGAAATATACGATGTCATCTTCGTACACGTCCGTATTGTAATCATCTTTCTTGTCGGTGTACTGTTCCAGCTCAAAGTCATTGTATGCTAATAGGTTGTCACTAGTCTTGTATCCCATTACCGCGCTGCGGTCGGCCCATGTGTCGTGAATAACCATGCCTATGCAGTCAAAGCAGGTCACTTCCCCGATAATATGGAATCCCTCAAATACATACTTATTCTGGAACTTGTCCCACGCTCTAAACTTTAGCTCTCTCATTTTGCCTCCCCGTATACCTCATCGGCTTGTTTCAGCCGTTTCCGTATTTCATCCTCAGTCATAAGAAGGGTGAAGGGTCCGAAGTGTCTTGTTACTTTGGGCGAGAGGTCTACTTCCTTCTCCTCCGGCTCGTAGTCTGCTCTGATTGTCCGCTTATACACCCACACCCTACCACACTCCCAACACTTGGCCTTTAGGCTCACGGAGTTGCTTCGTATCACCTTACCCTTTTTCCCCACCGGAGAAGCATCGCTATTTCAGACTCGGTAATCTCTAAGTAGTCACCTACTATTTTCATTTTTTTTTATCTCCGTAATATAATCTTTTTATTTCACTATAATAAAATACTCTATAATATGCTCCACACAAACTATAATAATAACTATCTATATTCATTTTATAAGTTTCTAAAATATTTTCTTCTATTTGAACAAAATACATAGTATATTTAGCTGATTGAAATATTGTTGATAAAAATATAATTCTTCCGTTAAATATCATTTTATTTTACTAATCCTTTTTACCTCATCATAAAAAGAATGCCATTCCAATAATTTAATAAATTTAATTTTAAGTTTATATATTTCTACTTTTTTTTTATTAATTGGCATAATATACGTGTCAATCACACGATTTCTAGAAAATATTTTTATAAGAAATTTTATTCTATGTTTATATAAATTCATTTTTTAATATTTCTGTTAGCTTATTTTTAATTTTTTTATTTGAAAAAATCAAGCTTCTCTTAATACTTATTTCTTCTTCACTTAAAATTTTATCTCTTATATTTCTATCCATTTCTATAAATGATTTAACAACCGTTAATAATATAGGATTAACATTTTTCCTTTCTAAAAATAAAATGTTCTTTTTATTATTTAAGTATTCAGAAAAATTTATTGTTTCAAATCCATTTTGTTTAGACCATTTCTTTATAACATTATACGTTAATAATAAATTTTCCGCAAGCTGTTTAGTGCTATTTATATTAAATCTTTCCTTATATTCGTTAAATGTTTTTAAAGCCCCTTCTCCATAAATCATATAAGGAAGGATTTTTCCATGTTTATCAAATTGACTTGCTACCCAAACATAAGCATCAAAATCTTCTAGTGTAGAATACTCTTGAGCCGTTTTTAAAAAAAAATTCCACCATTTGGTGGTTTTTACAGAGGATAATTTAAATGTTTTTGTTGTATACTTTTTATAAAAAAGTAAAAAGTATTTTGCTAGATCAAAAGCAATAGTTTCTTCTCTTAAACTCACTTACTTCCTTTGACCAATTCATATGCTCTATTCCAATCTATAATAAGCTTAGAGTATATACAAATTACATTTTTTTCGTTTAAGGGGCATTCAATATTTTTGCCAAACATTTGTATAAAAAACCTTTCTTTTATTTCGCTTGGAACTTTAAGTGCTGAACAATCAACGCAAGTTCTATTCATATATAACCCTTATATTATTATAATAAAAATTTTTAGTCAAGTAAAAATGTAAAGATAAAAATAGAAAATATACTTTGGAGGAAATAATGAAGCTTACTGAGTTCATAGATAAATACTTTTCAGGAACAAATAGAAAAAGGGATCTTTCAAAGTGCCCTGTTTGTAAAAAATCCTTTAAAGAAGATGAGAAAGATTTAGTTTCTGATCATGATGGTAACATGTATCATAAAGTTTGTTTTAATAAAGAAGTAGAAAATGATGTATTAAAACAAAAAAGAAATGACAACCAACTCCCATACGACAATTAAGATATCCCTTGCGCCTCTTTATTATTTCCCGACACTACAGGACTTATAGTTTTACTTGTTCCAACTCCAATTTTTTTATCTGGAATTTTAATAGTATTTCTCGACATTGTTTGTTTTAATTTGTTTTGTAATTCTTGAATAGTTTTATCTTTAGTAGAAATTTCCTGATCTTTTTCACTAATGTAAGTTTGCAGTTGTTTTATTTGAGCCTTTATAGCGTCTAAATCTACCCCCAATTCTTCATTAACCAAATCTTTAAAAGTCATATTTTATCCTCTTATATATAATCATCATTATCAATATATTTTATTTCACTAGATTTATCTTTTATTTTAGGCTCTTCTGATTTTATAATTTTAACTCCTCCAGATTGAAATTCTCCATCTTTTGTTCCTATAGATATAGGAACTAATTTTATAGCATCTATTAATATATCTTTATTAGTTTCAATATTTGTTTCAATTGCTGGAGCAGAAGTTGATTTTTCAATAGTAGGTCTATTAATTGTATTACTAATAGCAGATTTTTCTTTTTTTAGAGGTTCAAATAATTGATCTTCTTGAAAAATCTTTGGAGTTACTGTAATAACAGAAGGGCCATTACTGTTTTTAATAGTGATTTTTTCTATATCAAAATTAAAATCTTCTAATTTTTTTATTATAGTTTTTCCACTTCTATTAAGACAATAAACAGTTTTATTTTCTACTAAAAATGGCTTAAGAATTTCACCTGTAATAGTTTTAACTTCCTTATTTAATTTAAACATTTCTTACTTCCAACAATAAATCATTTAAAACTTCTTCTGAAACTACTTTAAACATTCCTTGCTCATAAGCTGTTCTTCCTATTTCTATTTTGAACATAACTTTTCCATCGCCAGTTATAGCCATTTGACCTGGAGTTGTTCTATTTATTTTAAATGGAGCAAAATCTGCTAACCATTTAAGTTTTTTTACTTGAGTTTTAGAAGTTTTACCAGCTGGATTTAAATAAGCTGTATATTTATCAACTCCTAATCCATCTGCATTTAAAATATCTATTAATTCATATATGTCTATTTCTACTGAATTATTAATTTTTAAATTAGTCATTTTTTTAAATACATTTTTGTTTTTTAAATTATCTAAAAATGTTTGTGGACTTCTTTGTTTTCCTACAATATTTGTTCCTGTTTTTACTTCAAAACTAACTCTAGGTATATTACTAGGAATAGAAAATATTTTTCTTATATTTTTAGCATCTTCATTTTCTACTTTTCCAAAGTAAAACATAAAATCTGGAAATGTTCCTGGCCCATTTGGTTCATGCTGATAATATGTTCCTCCAGGAGTTTCTGCTGTAGTACTTGTATTTGGAGCAACTAATTTTATACCTAATACTTCGCCAACCTTTTTTTGAACATTAACTTTTAAACTTTTTGTTTCCATTGGTTCAAGTGTTCTAAAATTATTTTCCATTATATTAGTAATTTTATTTATAATATTCGAATAAAGTTCTTTTATATTATTTGAGCTATTTAATAAAGAATCAAGAGATTCAGAAGTTGTTACTATTTCTATAGTTTCATTAACCTTTTTCTTAAATTCAACATTAATTCCCTGTTCTTTAATTTTAATAGATTTTCTATTAGCAATAATAAAAGCTTTTATTTTCTTTTTATTTTCTTCTGTAATAGAAGAAGCTTTAAAATCTGGTGGAGTTTCAAGCACTATTGATCTAACATAGACTTTTATATCATTTCTTTCTTCTTTTAAAAAGAAACTTTTAATTAAATTAATAAATACTTTAATTAAATTTAATACTAATTCTTTAAAAGTTTTTTTTATTACTATAGATTGAACAATATTTTTTTCTTCAAGAATGGTTACATACTCTTTTATGTGCATGCACTTATCTTTACTATGATTTTTTTAAATAATGTAAGTATTCTATTGTTGAATCTGCCGTGTATTCTCTTTTATTATCTGCTTTATATCTTTTATATTCTTTAGTAAAAAGTTTATAGCTACCAAAATTACTCATTATTTCTTTTAAAGCATTACTATCTAATAATCCTTCATTATTATAAGAAAGAAATATATGCTTTGCTTGAGCATTTTTAAATAATTCAATAAAAGCATTTTTTACTTTTCTTTTACTACAAAAATCTGATTTATTATAAAATTCTGGTAAACCAGTAATTCCTTGAGGTATAAATTCTTCTTTAGTAACTAAGGAATTTAAAATATGATAATTTGCTCCATATTGTCTTGCATTGTATGGAGGATCTAAATATAGTATATCAGATTTAATAAATTTAACAATATATTCTGCTTTATTATTAAACACTTTATTTGGAGCTTCTATTTTTTTAAAATCTGCTGGTATTAAAATAAATTCTTTTAATGCTGTATCCTTAAAGTTTTTTAAATATGCTCCATAAACAGAAGCTGTATTGGCAACTTTATCTGCTGATTCTATAAGAGAAGCAAGAAAATGCATTCTATATATTTCATTTACACTATCAGAATAAAATATAACTTTTTTAATAGCATCAATTTTCATTGCGTTTTCTTTTGTAAAATACATTCTTCCACCTTCTGGTGAATAATGTTTCCAAAAAAAACCTTTTAATGGTTTAAGACTATTAAGCCATTCAAAATCTACTTTATGAGATTCTTTATTTAATAGATAATTACAATTAAGTATATAACTATATTTTTCTATATCATTAGCATAAACAGCTTTAACTAATCCATTAAAATAATTTGCTACAACTCCAGTTCCTGCGAATAAATCAAAGAAAATTTTATCTGATATATCTCCAACTGTTTCTTTTATTGAATCTTCTATAAAAGACAATAAAGATAATTTGCTTCCTATATAATTCAAGTTCCTATAACCTTTATCATTCTTTTTATTTTAGCTTCGTCTTCTGTCCACACTGATTGTCCAAATACAGGTCCATTTCTTCCCATATAAACATTTATTAAATAAAGCTTATTTTTTATAATATCTTCTTTAATAACTCTCCAATATGATGCAAATACTGGAACAGAAGTAGTTTTACTGTTTATATCTTCAACTTCTAAAAACGCCATTTCATTTCCATTCTTATCAACAAAAGATCTAATTCCATTTATTGTTATTGGTATTTTTTTAGAAACATTGCCTACTTTATCAAGATCCATATAAATAAGTTTCATTTTATCTAATTTATTTACCATTTCAAGTCTTTCTTTTGTAAATAAACTTGAAAATATTTTAAACCCATAAAACTGTAATTCATATTTAATTAAATCTTCTGATTTAGTATCCATTGCTGGAATGGCGTTTGTTACTTTTTCACATTCATCATAAATTGCTTTTAATTTTTCTTCTACTTTATTACTTTTCTTTCTTTCCCAAAATAAAGCTAATGTATGTAATAGTTTCTTTCTTTCTGGATTAAGTGAATCAAATGCTCCAACAGATACAAGAGATTCTAATACTTTAGAAGTCATTGCTCTTCCTTTTGTTCTCATATAACAATCAAAAAATGATGTATAAGGAGCATTTTCTATTATTATAGAAGCCGCATTTTCACTAACAAATTTTATATCATTTAATCCATATCGTATTTTATTTCTTTCTTCTGGAATAAAAGTTATTTTAGACTTATTTATATCTGGAGGTAAAAGTTCTATTCCTTGTCTTCTTACAGAATTTATTCTATCAAGAAGATATTTATCTCTATCTACTTCATATTGAAGCACAGAAGAATAAAAATATTCTCTAAAGTAAAATGATAAATAAAGAGTAATTAATGCTATGTAAGCATAGCTAGTTGCATGTGCTTTACAAAAAGAATAACCAGAAAAAGCTTGTAAATCTTTTGATATCTCAATTGCTTTTTCTTCTTCTATTCCTAATTTAATAGCACCTTTAATAAATTTCTTTAATATTTTGTCCCATTGTTTTAAGTCTTCTTCTTTCTTATCTGCTTTACCCAATTTTTTCATTAATCCACGAACAACATCTGCTTCCTCAAGAGTAAATCCTGCTATTTCATGAAATGTTTTCATTATCTGTTCTTGATATAAGAAAGTATAATGACTATCATTTAAAATTTCTTCTACAATTTTTGGATAAGGGCTTTCTCCACTTTCTTTTCTTTCAACATAAAATGGAGCACAAGTTTCCATAGGTCCTGGCCTTGCCATTGCATTAATAGCTATTAATTCATCAAAATTTTCTGGTTTAACTTCATCACATAATCGTTCAGCAGTAGAGCCATTAATTTGAAATATTCCTATCTTATCTGGATTGTTAGCTTCTATATAGAGATTTTTATCACTCTCATTTATAGTATAAATCCAATTTTCTAAATCTTTTTTTGTTACTTCTTTTATTATTTTAATCATATATTAATCTCAAAAATTTGAAAATATTTGTGTAGAAGAAGAAGAATATTCTTCTATTTTTTTTCTTGTTTTAAAAACTGCATCATATCCATTCATTTCACCCATTTTATGTATAAAAAAATTTTTTCTTTTTGTATAAATAAACCAATTATGTTTAGGTCCAAAAAAAATACATAAAACTTCTATTTTTTCTAAATAATCTTTATTATTATCAATCATTTTTATTATTCATGAAGATTAATAATTCTAACTTTATCATTTACTATTATTGTTTCAAATACTTGAACTTTATTCATATCTTCAATTATAAAAGTAGAAAATTTTCCATCATAAAGTTTCCAATTATTTCTATAATTAGAATTAAATAATTCATATAAAATTTTAAGTTTAGTATGCATACTCTTCTACATATCTGTTTGATATTTCACTATTATTGTCTCTATAAATTTCATAATCAACATAATCAAATGGAAGAAAATATGCTATCTTTCTTCTTTTACTTTCTTTCCTTAATATTTCAAGAATTCTAAATGTAGAATTCTTCCAAATAAAACTAAATACATTTTGTTCTGGATCTACTTTATTATTTTCTATCTTTTTTAGAAAGTTTTCGGCACATTCTTGCTTCATATCATCAACAATATCTTTATTATATATTTTAAAATTTCTTAATATAATAAATTCAGATATCCTATATACTTTATCAAAAACATAATTCCAATCTTCTTGTTGAAATTTTATTTTTAATTCATCCTTATCTATATCAAGCATGCAAACCTCCAGCTCACTATTCTTCTAATTTAATCTCTAATAAAGTAACTAGAAGTTCAAATTCTTTATGTATTTTTCCTATTTCAAATCCTATTTTTGGAGTGTTTATCTCTATATCTTCTAGATATGCTTCTAGAGTATTTAATGAATTCTCCATAAACTTAAATTGTTCTACTACCATATCATATATTTGTTCTTTTGTTAACATATTTCTCCTATATTTTCACAATTTGTTTTTTAACTTTTCCAAAAACATAATAATTTCTAATATGCATAGATTTAGTTCCAATATTAATATCAATATAATAAAACTTTTTTCTTATTTCAGAAAGAGCGACTCCTAATTCATTTCTTCTTGTTAAGTCTTTTTCTCTTAAAAATATTCTTACTATTTTATAACTTGAATAATAGTATTTATTTTTTTTTGTTTCTCTATCATTCATTCTTCTTTCAGAAGCTACATTCAATATAACTAACATTTTTAATTTTTCATTTTTAATTTTTTTATCAAAATCATACTTTCTTAACATCAAAATTTTCTCACTTCTGCATCTATATAACTAGCCGGAACTATCTTTTTTATTCCATCCTCTTCTATTAAATAAAGTTTTTCTTCTATCATGTTAATTGCATTTCTTATAACATCTAAAATAGTTATAGCAAGGATATCAAATTTTATAACACCCACTTCATCCAAAACCTGCTCTTGAGCACTTTCTGGAAACGCGCTAACAACTTCGCCTGTAATCCTATCAACTGGAATTCTATTATAAACTGGCTCATCAAGGATAATGATTCCTCCCGCATGTTTACCTCCTTGCCTTATTTTATTTATAAAATAAGGAGCAAGATCTAAAATTTCTTTATGTTCAATATAAAATTGATATAGGTCTTTTTTATTTTCTTTAAGAACTTCTAGATTTTTTTCCCAAGACAATGTTGAATCTAATGCTTTTGTAAAATTATTAGAATTATTAAAATCTACTTTATAAACTCTTAATAAATCTTTTGCGGAAGAAGATGGGCCTAATTTGTTAAACGTTCCAACATGGAGAACTCTATCGTTTCCATATTTTTCAAATAAATATTCTTGTATTTTTTGTTTTCCTATTGGATCAAAATCTAAATCTATATCAACTCCACCAGAACTCCCTGTCTTTACATATTTAAATTCTAAATCTTCTTCGGTTACTCTATCAGTAAATCCTAAAAGAAAAGGAATTATGTATTGGGACTTTATCTTTCCAAGTTGTCCTTGGAGAAGTTCATATAAATTTATATCATTATCATAATATCGTTTTGCGTATATTATTTCTTTCTTATATCTTTTTTCATATTCAGGAAAACTTTGAATTTTCTCATCACAAAACTTTTTTAATTCTTTAAAATTCATACTTTTATTATAACAAAAGTATTAATTTATGTCAACATCTATTCACCTTTAAAAATAATATAAGTACTTCCGGTATCTTTAATAAAGTTTCTTTTCTTTCTAAAATAAAACCATTTAAATTTAAACCATTCACAATTATTATTTTTATTTATAATTTTTGGATCATGAGCATAATATTTCTTTCTTTTATTGTAATCATTATAGTATCCAATATTTTTTGGATGTTTACAAGTTTCTTTTATTTCATTGAAATGATAATAAACATAATATTTACATTTATTACAAAAAACTTTATCATTTATCATTTGATGTTATCCTTAAACCTATTTTATCCATAGAACCTTCTCCTGACATAGATAC
>Ga0307377_10003706_pt1 | contig 17053 bp, 3 predicted proteins | sample TR3MG_FD_202535 | JGI IMG/M metagenome (GOLD analysis project Ga0307377, IMG submission 202535) | Soil microbial communities from Risofladan, Vaasa, Finland - TR-3 | ecosystem: Environmental > Terrestrial > Soil > Coastal area > Acid sulfate soil | place: Finland: Risofladan, Vaasa | collected... | reverse complement strand
TTATGACAGAAAATATGTCTAATGGGGATATCTATATAGTATGGGAAGATTATTATGATCCAGAAACTGATTCAAATGAACCGTATATTGCTACTACTTTTGGACAAAGGAAAACTTTATTTTTAGCTTGGTATAATAACAAGGAAGAGATTTTATATTCTAGTGGGCAAGGTAATGATGATACAAAAGTCATTTTTGATGATATAAGAAGTTGTACATTTCCATCTGTTCCTCATGGCTTTTCTAATGAGATATCTGTAATGTATCAAATGACATCTCAGTATGAGAATGATTGGTTGTATACTGCTGACAGATTTGAAAGAATAGGTTATTTTAGTTGTGATATATCTCATACTAATGAATTTCATGTGACAGATATAGTTGATTATGGAATTAGGAATGATTGGATAATTTCTAGAATATTAGAGGGAAAAGAAATTAGATTTGGTGACTTTTCTAATACTTTGACGGGGCAATTTCTATTTACACACTTGAAATATTATACTTCTGATGCCGTAGAACCCTTAACTATAAAAGAAGTTTCAAGTGACCAATTCAGAATTGGTGCTTTAGATGCTTTTGATTCTGCTGTTAGTAATGCTGGAGATGCTTGGATAGTGGGGCCATGTGGAGTATTGTTTTTTTCTAACTTTAACGAAACCATTTTTCTTGTAGGTAGTCAAACTGAAGTAAATGATATGGAAGCTGCTGTTGTTGGTCCTGAAGAAGGAATAAGGACAATTGCTTTTGATAGAAATAATGTTATGTTTTTAGGTTGTAAGACAGGTTTATATTATTCCGTTAATCATTTTGATAGTTTTTATAAATTAAGTGGTCCTCCAAATAATATAACTGCAATTGCTTTTGATAAAAATAATAGGCTGTTATTGGGAACTGATGATCAGGGAATTAAATCTTATACAGTAAATAGTGATGGCAATACCATAACTCTAACAGAACAAACTGATTTTACAATCAATCTGCCCAATATGTTTATCTCAAAAATTAAAGTAGATGATAATAATGTTGTTTGGGTGGGGACAAAAGGAGGATTAGTAAGATATTACAATTTGGTTTCTATTATATTTACTATTTCAGATGGTCTTCCATCTAACGTTATAAATGACATAGCGATAAAGGATATCAGTACTCGTTTTATAGCCACATCAAATGGAGTTGCAAAAATGAGTGGTAGTTATTTTATCAATTTTAGTTCATGGGATGATAATTTATATAATAATAATGTGAAAAGTGTTGTTTGGAAAGACCCAAATATTCTTTGGGCAGGTACTATGTCAAGAATTTCTCAGATAATATTTGATGATACTGCCGAATCTGTTTCAGTTAAATACTATGAACCATCTGAATATTCAAGAGTAGCTCAATCTTATGATGATTTAATGACTTTTTATATAGTAATGGATGACAGTACTCAAACAATTGATGAAGATTCTGTTGTTGAAGTATATTTGAATGGGAATAGATTATCCCATGGATATAAAGTGGCCCCATCTCCTGTTAATATTGTAAGGTTTGAAACAAATATTAAAGCAACAGATGTTGTAGATGTGGTAGTACGTAACAATTTGAAAATAATGACTTCTTTTGTTCAGTCTGATAAAGAAAGAGAGATTTTAGGAAAAAATACTATTCGAGTCAAGGATATGGGAGTAACAAGTATAATAAATGGTAATATATATGCTGCTACCGAAGGAGATGAAAATGAATTAAAAGTGAATGATAGCAATAGTAATTTACCTTTTGATAGTGTTCATTTTGATATTACTCCTCCTACAGGATCAATTACAATAGGAAAACAATTAAATCGTAGTCTTGTTGAAGTTGACTTGACGGCTGATGATGGGGTTTTTGGATCTGGTGTTGAAAGCATGATAATTTCTAATTATAGTAATTTTACTTCTGATGGAACTGTAACACAAAGTGCAATTCCTTTTGCTTCTAATGCCAATCATGATCTGGGATTTTCTACGGAAAATGTTGCTGATCAATATTCATTTACTAGTGGAAATGGTAGTACTGTTTACTTTTTTAATGAAAACGTTAATTATTTATGGGCGGGAACTTCTTTTCCTTCAAGATTATATCAATATAGTTTTGCAGAACAAGAGTGGAAATTAGTTGTAACATATGGAGATGATGACTATGTTGATTTTATAATAAATTATAATAATAAACTTGTTGTTAGTGTTGGTTCAGATAGAGATTTTTCTAAAATTTATGTATATGATTTATCTTCTTCTTCTATAGATGTTCTATCATTTTCTCTTTATGTTTTTGAGGAATCACGGGCATATTGTTATCGAGAACTTAATGGGACATTATATATTGGAACTGGAATAGGGACTGGAGATGTTTATGGAACTAAAAAAGGAGATAGTGGTCATCTTTGGAGTTTTGATGGCCAGATAGTTTCTTCACTGGTCGGGGGTTTGGGAGAAGACGTTTATTCTTTATCTTCTGTAAATGATACTTTATATGCTGCTACGGGAACATATGGTTCTGTTTATGAAATTAATCCTATCGATAAATCTTCAATTATGATACATAAGGAAAATAATGCTTTAATATCTTCTGATAGCATAGAATTTAATGGTAAACAGTTGTTGTTTTTTGGTGGAGATAATACAGGAACTATTTTAAGAACATATGCAGATAGTTATTCTTTTTATAGATCTTTCCAAACAGTTGCTTCTAATGTTTCTGTTCTTAAAACTTTTATAAATAGTGATGGAACATATACTATATATGCTGTAGTAGGAAGAGCTTTATATTATCTTTCTGATGCTGGGAATTGGACATGGAGATATACTCATAATGAAAATATTAATGATATAACTTGGGATTTAAATACAGAAGTTATTTATGTTATTTCTAATAACAAAATAACTAAAATAGAACCAATTACAACCAGTAAAAATGTTTATCTACAACTTATTGATAGGGCTGGAAATAAAAGTTTATTATATGATTCTGAAGGAAATATCATTCAAGATATGTTTGGTAGCATTTCTATATCTTTATTAATTGGTTTTGTTAATGAAAATAAAGTTTTTGAATTGGACGAGAACGGCAATGTTGTTTATTCTTTAAATAGTGATAAGAAATTTTATTCTGGAAGTCGTATTGAAGAAGAAAAAGGTGTTTATGAGAGTGAAATTTTTGATGGAACAAATGATTTGGTCAGATGGGATACAATATCTTGGCAGGTAACAGAATTAGATAATACTTCTGTTTTAATGTATGTAAGAGGTTCGTCTTCTAAAACAGATATTCTTCTTGAAGAATGGGTTGGTCCTTATACTACTGTAAATTCTGGTGGATTAGATATTAGTAGTTTTGGTTATAAATATTTTCAATTTAAAGTAGAACTTATTAGTCAACAAAAGAATATTAGTCCACTTTTTCATAGGGCAAGTATAAGGGTAATCACGAAAGAAGCCGTTCATTTCTTCACCACTAATTTCATTTTGCCAAGTTCTGTTCGCAAGGGTTTGTTAACTAGTGAAAAAATAACACCTATTGCTGCAGATATTGTATTTGGTATAAATTCTTCAAATTCGGTTGATTTTGCTGACTATCAAATAGTTGATGAAAATAGATTATTTAATAACAATCAAAGTGGAGAAAATTTAAGAGTAGGTATAAAACTTATTAGTCCAAGTAGATCAGTGTTAGAACCAGTAGATTATGGAGAATATGGTCCTTATCGTTCAGATCTTTATATAAATACTGTTGATTTTGATTTTGTGAATTCTTCTGGATCTACAAGAAATTATTATTTTGAAGTTGAATTTTATCAAGATGTATCTTTAAATAATTTGGTATATTCTTTGTCTACAGAAGGAACTCAAGGAGGTTTTAATATTGATGGACAATCTCCTGCTGCTACTGGACATGTTATGGCTAGTGGAGATACAGCCTCTGTCTTTTTGGCTGTATCTGGTAGTATAAATTTAAGGTGTAACATTTATTATTATCCTCGTACAAGGGCTTATTATTACGATGGATTAGGGAATAAGATATATTCATTAATTTCTGATAGTCATTCATTTATAGCTGCTTGTGGAACGTCTTTTGTTGATACTGTTCTTTTTGATTTTGAAAATAGTACTTCGTTACAACAGACATATAATTTTAGAATTAAATTTTATACAGATCCTGAACGTACTAATGAGCATTTGGTGGTTTATAGTGGTAACGATATTACAGGTTGGTCTGTTAATGGTTCTGCTATGTCTATTTCTGGATCTACTATTTCACCTGGTGGTTCTGTTGAGGTTTCATATGTTCCAGATAGTTCTTTATTCACTCCATTAACTACTTATTATTTAATAATAGATGCTTTCGATGGTACTGAATTTATTCCTGGTTCTTTTAGTTATACCTTCCAGTCTAGAGACGTTACTAGTTTAGAATATTGCGGACCTTATACTGATGTTCCTATAGTTAAAAACTTTGCATTAATGGTAGAATTGGTCAACAGTGAGTTGATAAGAATTAATGCGGGAGAAGCAGGAGTGGATAGAACTCTTGGGATACAAATTATTTAAAACAAAATGCCTATTATAACACCTCATTATGAATTAACTGCATTTAACTGGGGAGATATTTATTCTTCAGCAGCAGATAAATCCAGATTTACTATAATTGATAATCAATTAGCTTTTTTATCAGATAGAGTTGGTGATGGTAGAATAGATGGATGGCAGGTAACTGTTGAAAATTATTCTACTAGGGAAATAGCTGTTTCTTATGGAGTGGGTATAATAGACAGATTTTCCACCTATACTTATGGAACTTTAATTACAGAAGCACCACTAGATCGTATTAGCTATCTATATATGAGACGTAAAGATAATGTATTGGGAGGGTTTAGTGGATATTCAAATAGAGCAAGTTTATCTTATCTAGATACGACTGCTCCTGCAGCCCCATCTAATTTAATAATTTCTTCTGTTTCTTCCTACAGTTTGACTCTTTCATGGGATGCTAATTCTGAAGCAGATATAAATAATTATAGAATATATAGAAGTTTGTTTGATATAACTTATACTCTTTTAGAAACTACTACTGAAAATAATTATATTGATTCAACCGTAGACGAGAATACACTTTATTTTTATAGAGTATATGCAGTTGATAATAGTGGGAATGTAAGTAATTTATCTTCTGTTTTTATTTCTACTTTACAAGATAATACTATTCCATCTAATCCTACATATTTTCAGGTATATGAAGGTGATACATCTTTACAAATCCTTTGGGATTCATCTCCTTCTGGTAATTTAAAAACAGTGGGATCTTTGATGTCCTATAAAATAGTATTAGATTTGTTAGATGCAACAGGAATTTCAACGGGTGATGAAATAATTCTTTATTCTAATGATGCTGAAAATAAATTAATTGCTCGTGATTTACTTAATGGGCGTAGTTATAAAGTTACTATTTATGCAATTACTAAAAGTGATGTTTTGTCAACTGGTTTGTCTCTTGTAAGAACTCCTAGATATAATCAAGGTGCTACAGAGGTAGATTCAATTAGTGTTACTTATAGACAAGGTATTGTTGAAGATATAGATATAGTTATGATGATTGACTGGGTATTTGAAGCAGATCCTTCATCTATAGATGTTGGTCCTGGAAAAACTCCTGACAAATATACAGTTACAGTAATTGAAAATGGAGTGAAAGAGGGAGAGCCTATTTATGTTTTAGGTTCTGAGGCAAGCTCAATCAATTTGAGATTATTACCTTTTAGAGACACATTGGGTTCTATTATATATGAATATATAAAACCATATACAGAATATACAGTAATTGTTCGTACTGTTTATGAAGAAATTATTAGCAATGGTAATGTTAAAAGGACTACTAGCCCGGTATATCAAATACCTTTGCCCGTTAGTAATTTAGAAGTTGTCAAAAAAGACAATAATGACATTTTGTTTACATGGAATAATACTACTTCTCCTTATTTTTCTAACAATGTAATTAATTGTAAAATAGTTTATTTAGATGATCCTAGTCAAGCAGATGTTATTATATCTAGTGATTCAGATATAGGAAAGGCTACTACTTTTATAGTTGATTCATCATACTTTACATCTTCCATAAGATATGAATTTAGTATTAAAGTTGTTGATTTATTTAATAATGAGAGTATTGTACGACAAATAATGTATTCTAGTCCTGATGCGGTTGTTTTAGGTAGACCAGCTGTGCCTGAAAATCAGGATATTTCTTTAAATTATGGAGAAATAAGGTTATCTTGGGATTTAACAAATATAAATGAAATTACAGGTTATAGAATTTATCGTGCTGTTTATAATGTGTTTTTGAGACCTTCTGATTTTGTACGTTTGGGCACCTTGTCTTCTGGACAAGTTGAATATTCTGATTATGTGGTAGATACAGAAATCATTTATGCTTATTTTGTAACATCTGTTAATGTTTATGGTGTTGAATCATTAAATCCTATAGATGATAGTTATATGTCATATCCATTATTGATTGGTAGTGCTTCAACGAATACTTCTTTGTCAACACCAACAAATTTGATATCAGTTCAATCTGGTATAAATGTGTATTTAACATGGGATTTATCTCCTGAATTCTTTGATGGTTATCAAATATTTAGATCTAGAGAAAATGATTATTCGTTTGAATATGTAGGTTCTGCTTATTCGTCAGATACATCTTTTTTAGATGAAGATGCTTTAATTATATCAGGGGACTATTATTATGCGATAAGAAAATTTAGAAATGAAGGAGAAATATTTATAACAGAATCTACTGTGATACCTTCTTCAGCAATAATATTAGCTAAAATAACTTGTTCTACCGATCCATTATCTATAACGGGTATTTCAATTAGTATAGATCAGACAGTAGCTAATGAATTAAAAAATTTGCAAGATTTGATTTATTCGAAAACACAGGAACAGATAGAATCTCATAAACATATATTTGATGATTTTCGTAATGTTGATAGAAGAATAGATCTAAATTCTGATATAATTGTTGTGGATTGGATTACATCGGATTATAAAAAATATATAACAAATACAGATATAGAAGGTGCTACAACATATATATTAAGAGTTAATGGGACGGTTAATGAAGATTATTTTGTAGATGAAAATGGAACTATTCAGACAGCAAAAATAGAGACAGCAAAAGATGGGTATTCTCCCATAAATTATCAAGTTGATTTGGATAATGGAACTATAACATTTGAAGAAAAGTTGTATAGTCCTGTATCTGGTGTTTCGGTTCCATATTCCAGTGTTCCATTTGTTTCATTACAAGTTATTAATATTATTGAAACACAAAACGATTTACCAAGTTCAAGACTGGAAAATTTAAGTGCAATACAGGTTATATCTGGAAAATTAAATAATGTTCAATTACCATCTATTTCACATAAGGGAAGAATTAATGAAGAATTAATTCCTGATGGAATATCTTTAATAACTGTTGATAATTTTGTTTATTTATTTTCTAATGAAAATTTATCTTTTGAAAATAATAAGTTTGGAACTTGTATAACTTTTTATGATATTATTGAAGTTCAGGATAGTGATAATGAGTTGTTGGCTGCTACTAGTAATGGCATAATGTATAGTGAAAATTTTGGAACAAGATGGACAAGAAAATTCACTGCTAATGTGCCTATTTTTAAGTTGTTTTATTCTACTTCTCTTGGTATTTATTTTGCCTTGACTAATTATTCAGTATATTATTTGAAAAATGATTCTTTTTCAGAGTGGGAAAAAATGGGGGGAACAGAATCTGTAAAAGTTATAAGAGATATTACGGAAGATTTCAGTGGTAATCTTTATATGACGACTGATTTGGGAGTTTATAAATTAAAGAGGCAGTATGCTTTTAGAGAGTTTGAATGGGAGCAATTACCCATATTAGGGGCTCGTAGTACGGAAGCATATGGTATTTTATATGATTCTACACTTAATCGTTTGCTGGTAAGTAATGAGATTGGAATTCTTGAATCTTATAATGGAGGACAATCTTGGAATTTTACTTCTGAATTTTCTGAGCAAAAAAAAGTTCGTAGTTTTGTTCAAAGTAATGATTTTATTTTTGCCCTTGTAGATGATGAAATATGGAGGGAAGCTCCAAATGAAAACTTTATAAAAATTTCTGATTTACCATCTTCTAGATCTTTAAAAATGACTATTTATAATGGTATTATTTTTGTTGCTTCTGATGTAGGACTTATTTCTTCTAGAGATTATTCCAATATATATACAGATTTATCTATAGGTATTTCTTTGTCTTTTTCGGAAATGAATCGTAATGGTTTTTCTCCTCCAGTATATGCTATTAGAGAAATAGATAGTGTGCTTTTTATTGGAACAGAAAGACGGCTTTATTTTTATGATGAAGATAAACTGTTAATGCAATATGATGAAGTGAATAGTGTTGTTCCTTCTTTTTATGTCGATAATAATATACAAGAAATAGGTATATATTATAATAATTATGAAGAAAACGTAGTCTCTTTTGATGAGAAACAAAATTATTCTTCTCAGGTAAGTGTGGTAAATAAATATGATATATATAAATGTAAATATAATGGGTGGGCTCATCAAAAATTTAATGCTCAAGTTTATATATATGTAAATTCAGTAAGATTGGCAGAATCTACAAATATAGTGATAGATAAAACTCCATTTTATAATTTTGTTTTTCCAACCTATACTGATTTAAACAGTAATTTAAGTACTGCTCAAACTACCGAGTCATTGGCTACTACATCTATAAATAATTTGTTAGATGTCGATGTTACAGATATAGACAGTAATCAAATATCAGATCAAGTATCTAATGTTTATAATTTGTTAGAAAAGTTTCTTTCTCAACTGTATTCTAGTGCTCGTTATATTAATGGAGTACTAGTTTCTCTTCCTCAACTTATTTATGAGTTATATCAAAATACTGGTAGGATAGATAATGAGGGCAACACTGTTTACGAGTCTTTTAGTCCATCTATGACTGTTAATGTTACTTCGGGTCAGGTTCAGTTACATAGAGAAATGGATAAGTATGACGATGTTAGAATAGATATAATGGGAGTTTTAGTTAAAAATATTGGTGATTTAACGCATATAGAACTTGAGGATAACTTTGAAGATATAAATTCTGGTTTGCCAACAGGTCTGTCACAAGTGGCTCACAGTAATTTAGTAAAGACAGGAATTTTTTGTGAACTTATATGGCCAGATGAAATGGAAAATTATGTGACAAATAGGCAAATAAAATATATCATTCCAAGGACAAGAGATTGGTATGATAAATTAAATTCAACGATTGATTATTCTAAAGAAAAATTTGCTGAGACTATTAATCTCTCTTTGCCATATGCTTTGACTGTTGCTTATGTAAGTGGCAATAACAAAATGTATGTTGGAGGACCTGGAGGTATACTTGCTTTTGATTTTGATAACTTAAATGTTATAGAACTTTCTATTTCTAATGAGCCAGATAGCACTATTAAGAAGATTCTTTTTTATAACAATATACTATATGCTATGACTGAAGAAAATATTTATAAGAGTCTTGATTTTGGAGTTACATGGTCTGGTATAGATAGAACTGGTTTAGGTAATGATCTTTATACCATGGCAATATTGAACAATAATTTTGTTGTTGGATGTGGAGATGGAGTTTATGCTAAGACTAATAATGAAACAACATGGAGAAATACTATAAACAGCAATGGTCCTGTAGAAGTCATGATTAGTCCTGATAGATTATTTGTTGTTGTGGATAATAATATATATTATACTTCTGACACTTTGAATTTCTTTCAAATAGATTATAGTGTAGATGCTTATTTTTCTGGAGTAACTCCACATCCTAGTTATGCTGTTCCTTCTGATATTACTATAAAGGAAATGGCAAAGCATAGAGGAGTAGTTTATGTGGCTACTAATAATGGCTTATATACTGATGCTGGTAGTTTTTATGGGAATGCACCAATATTAAGGTTAGTAGATTTATGTGATAACTTGCAGGACTCAGTTAATTTATCTATAAATGCAGTTGGAGAAGATATCAATAGATTGGTTGTTGGTTTGTCAGATGGTAGTTATTATATTCTTGAGAATAATCAATTTACCTATTATCCTTATTCTGGATTACAAACTATACAGAAAATACTTGTGGAAAATGATGTTATTTGGTTTTTTGGGCAGGATATGGCTAAACGAGAATTTGTTGAAACTCCATTTAAACTTGCTATAGCTGCCCCCGTATAATAAATATAAAATTTTAAAATTCAATGGTGGATAAATAATTTATGCCTAGTGGAGAATATGATAATTGTGAATACGGTTACAGATGCTGGGATCTTACAAAGAAATCAGTTAGTTTTTGGAAACTGGATGACAATGCTACAAATACAGATGTAGTAGATAGTTTATATAGTAATAATGGTTTTGCTAGCACAAATACTAGAAATATAAGTGCAACAGGAAAAGTGGGAAGATGTTTTGATTTTGATGGTTCTTCGGTATATCTCTCTTTGCCTCGTGAAGATTTTATTAATCAAGATTATAATTATTCAGTTTCTTTGTGGTTAAATACAAGAGATCTAGAAAGTGGAACTGTATGGCAGTATGCTATGTTAAGTGGGGAATACTCGGGATTAAAAATTGGTAATGGTGGAAAACTTATATATAGTAGTTTTTTGGGTGGAATTCCTTTAGGCAAATATACTACCATAGTGGCTAATACGTGGTATCATGTTGTTTGTGTATATAATGGTGGAGTTCCCTATTTGTATGTGAATGGAGTATCTTATGATAATAATCTTCATGTTGTATTGGGAACTCATGAGTCTTATTTATATGTAGGTATTTCTAGGAGTGAAGTTGGCACTATTAGCGATTATTTTAATGGATACATAGATCAGTTCAGCACATTCAACTACTCCTTATCACAAGAAGAAGTTTGGGACTTATATAATTATGGAAATGGAACAGAGGAACTTACAGGAGGAGGTAGATATTATCTTTATAGGGATGAATCTATAACAGTTAATGAAACAAAATCAATAGAGTTAATTTGCAATGATGGAGAGAGAGCATCTGTTATTGTGGGAGATAATATATTTTTTATAGGTCAAGATGATGATGGTAGGTTTGTATGGGATGTAGGTGAGGATAATGAATATACTTTTAAAAGCACTACAGCAGAAGCTGGTGAGGCAATACGTCGAAGATCTGGTGATCAAGAATTTGTAGTAAAGTGGATTGGTATAGGAAGTCAATTATTTGATATAATTTTATATAATACATCTATAAAACGAGCACAAATATTTGATATTAATGATTCTTTTACTCCAACTAAGGCTTCTCTTTATTTAAGAAGATCTGGTTCAGATGCTGCAAGTTTTTTCACTATTTCTGATGTTACTCCCCTTGTTATAGATGCTAGTAATTTTTTAAATTTGCAACAAAATGGTTATAGATTTATATTTAGTGATACTTATAGTGATTATACTGGTAATGGATTTTTAGAAGTAGTAAAAGGAAATTCATCCAGTAGATATCCAATTGTGGAGTATCCGGTAAGAGCCACTAATTCAGGATTATTTTATTTATCTGTCAGAGGACAGGCATTAATGACAGAATATAGTTTTGATGTTCTTATAGATAATACCGTAGTTTCATCTGTTAGTGAAACATTTGCTCTTCCTTCAACTACATGGAGATGGTTTAATGCTACATTTGTTCTTCCAGATACCCAAACACATACTCTTGGAATTAGAATGAATAAAGAAGAAACTACGTTAGATCAGTTATATATCTCTATGATAGAGAACCCAACTTTATTTGTAGATAATTATTCTTCTTCTTTATCAATTAGTCCTTTTGTAACTTTACATGCTAATTTAAATGAGGTAGATAATGATTATAATATTCTAGGAAGATTTTTTGTATATGATTATAAAAATTCTATAGAGGATATCAGGGGAGACGGATGGTATAATTTTGATTTGCAATCATTTGGTAGTAATGTTCCTGACTTTAGTGAAAAGGCAGCCATTGTTTTTTCTACCAGTGGTGATAATATGACTAATCATATTGTTTGGGAATTATCTACGGCAGAAGATGGAAATCCTTATTATTTATTACCGTCGGCTGTAAAGGTGTAAAAATGGCTAATATAGGAAGAATAGATATTATTAAGATTTCTAGTCCTGTATCTAGTAATTATTTACAATTTGGACAGAGTATTTCTATGTGGGGTAATTATATTGCTATTGGTGCTGCATTAGATAGAAATAATGCGGCAGTAAGGACCGGTGCTGTTTATTTGTATGAAAAGGACGGTACTTATGTTCGTAAAATAGTGCCATCGGATGGAGTAGTAAATGGTTATTTTGGAATAAGTGTTTGTTTATTTGAGGATTATCTTATTGTCGGGTCTCATGGTAAGAATAATAGAGCTGGTTGTATATATTTATATAAAATAAGTGATACAAGTTTTGAAGATATAGAAACATTTACTGCTGTAGCAAATTCATATTTTGGATGGAGAGTAAAAATATATAACGGAACTATTATAGCTTCTGCACCTTATTCAGAGAATACAGAAGGAAGAGTGTGTGTTTATTCTTATGATTCTTTGGGGATGACATTTTCTCATCAAATAATTGCTTCGGACGCAACTTGGGGAGATCGTTTTGGTTATGCAATAGATCTTTTGGATGATAATATAATAGTTACTGCACCATCTCAGGAGTATCCTGAACCAAATCCATCTGAAGACACTATATGGATAGATCCTTATACTTTTTATGAGGGACCAAATCCTCGGGCATATTTATATAAAGTTAGTGACAATACTTATGAAAGAATTATTTATCCATCATCATTTAGTTATGATAGTAAATTTGGACAATCTTGTGCAATGTATGGAGATACTATTTTAGTAGGAGAACCCAGAGCAAGAGATTATGAAAATAGAGCAATGGGAGCATTAAATTTTTTCAGTATATCTGATAGTTCTTATAGCAAAAAAATATTTGATACTTTTAATGTCTCTTCTGGTCCTCTTTCTTCTAGTTATTTTTCTTATAGGCTTTCTGTAACCGCGGATTATATATTTGTTGGAGATACTCAATATAATAGTAATGGTAATATAGTTGGATGTGTAGCAATTTTTGATTATAATGAAAAACTTTTAGGAAGAATAACCACAGATCAAGTTAGTAATAATTCTGAGTTTTCTTATGGTTTATGTTCTTATGGACCTTATATAGGAATTACTGCTCCTCTTGACTCTTATTCAGATTATACAAATATTGGTTCGGCTTTTGTTTTGAGAATGGATGGGGACACTTCTTTTCCTACTGAAACAACGACTTTACAGATGATAGATTATTATAAAGGTTTGGGAGGACAATCTTCAGATGAATAAAAATACTTGGCTTTTAGATTATGATAGAACACATGCTTTTACTATATATTCAGATTTAGATGCATGGAATGAAGATAATCTAAGTATAATAATTCCACCAGAACCTGAAGAAACTCTTCATATAACAAAATATTCTGATCTTTTTGATCAAGAGTTTTATCGTACAAAGATAACAAAAGAAGGGGATTCAGAAGTAGTAGAATTAAATCTAGATGAAAGGCTTATCTCGGTTGTTCTTGATCAGAGTGGAAGTATGACTTGGAATGATAATGCTTCTTTACGTCATGATATAATTAAAGAGATGATAAATATTTTAAGTGCTACTTATCCTGGTAATATTAAATATAATCTTGTGACATTTGGGGGGACTCCTATACAAATATTTTTCTATGGTGTAGTTGTAGATTATAATATAAATGACACAGATATTGTTTCTTTGAATTCTCATATATTTGGAGATGCTGATAATAATTTTGCTGGAGTTAGAGTAGTCAGAAAAGAAGGATCATATCCCAATGATCCTCTTGATGGAGATATTGTTACAGAAGGTCTGATGACAAAAGCATTAGATGAAAATCTTGTTTCTGGGACAAGATATTTTTATACATTATTTACTTATAATTCTAATTATTCTGCTTTTAGTAATGGAGTAAGAATTAATGCTGTTCCAATTACCAGAGATATACCAAGGGGCATTTCTCTTATAAATTATAATACTTATAAGGGAACAGGGGTTTCTAGGGATGATAATGTTGTTGGATTATGGCATTTTGATGAACAAGATGGTGCAATTGTTTATGATTTTTCTGATTCAAAAACAGATCTTCTTTTAAATGGAGATGAAATATGGTATCAAAATAATAGAGTTGCTTCTGGAATTTCTGGTCTTAGATTTGATGGAGTTGATTCTTATTTATATTCTAATGAAATGAATGTTGAACAGACGTTGTTAAACGAAATTACTATAATGGCATTTATATTTCCTTATGATGCTTATTCTACTGACCCATCTGTTGAAGTAAGTTATCCGATAGTTGCTAGACAAAATGCTACTGGAATTAATTACTTTTTCTATATGTTAGGAGATAGTCTTGGTTTTTCTAATGGCATAACTAATGTAGTGTCGGAAGAAGGAGTTCTTACAGAAAACGAATGGAATCACATAGCGGTAACATGTAATTTTTCTACGGGATTAACTAAATTTTATGTCAATGGAATTAATGTGGGGGAAGAAGTTTTATCTACACCTGGAACTGCAGCCGGTTTAATGGAACTAATGCATATGGATATCGGATATGATAGATATTTTATTACAACAACTCAGCAGTATTTTTGGGGAAGAATATGTGAATTGAGTATCCATAATATCGTTAGAACCGAAAGTTATATTTTAAGTTATTCTAATAGTAATTTGGATGAAGATTATAAGATAATAAAATCTGAAGATGAATTGGATAATGGAGATAGATTAGTAGTTTTAAAGTATGCGGTTCCCGAGGATTTTAATTTTTCTAATGGCTTTGTTAAAATAGTAAGAAGTGAAAAAAATATTCCATCATGGGACGGAGATCAAGATAGTTCAGTTTTATTACTAAGAAATCATAATTCATCTGGATTCTTTTATACTACAGATACAGATGATTTTGCTCTCGGAGAGACATATTATTACAGAGTTTTTTCTGAGAATGTTTTGGGAAATGTTAGTTATCCTTCTGATTCTCCTGTTATTGAAGTTCAAATTCCATATATATCTCAATTTGATTATTTACCATTGCTTTCTTTTACTAGTACTCCATCAAATCTAATTACGAGATCTGGTAATAAAAAAGTTTATTTGCAGTGGGACAATGGTTTACAGGACAATGTATCAAGAATAAAAGTTTATCATTCATATTCTTCTTTTCCCGTTGTTGGTTCTAATGGACAGGCTAGCGGAACGTTAATTTATACTGGTCTTTCAGGGGAGAACGAATATGTTCATAGATACGTTGAAAATGATAAGAGATCTTATTATACTGTTTATTATTTAGATAAATATAGACGACCATCTCAAACAGATGATATATTATCTATAAGTGGAAGTACTATGCCTACTCGTGATAGCAATGAAATTGGAATTCCATTAATGGAAGTTCAAAATGTTTATTATGAATTGGTTAATAATGATTCTATAAGTATTTCTTGGGAACATCCTATAGGATTTCAAAAAGATATAAGTGGATATTTGGATCAAAAAGTATTATTTTATGCTGCTGTTACAGATCAATACGGAAGACTTATAGAAGATCAAGTATCAATTACTATGGAGGTTGTTTCCACTATCACAAGACAAGACCAGGCAGAAGATGTTTTTATTAATAGGAATGTTTCTGATATTAATGATTCAGATCTTTATCAGTTTTCTGTTAGTCAAGATGAAACATCTGGTTTTCTCAAGGGTATTTTGACGATGACAATGGATTCTTATTTTCTTGGTGTAATTTCTGAAGCTTCTTTTTCTATAAGGGTTAATTGTCGTGTCTCAGGTAGAGGAGGAAGTGAAGATTTATTTTCTTTCAAATCTGATTTTATAACAGCTACATTAGAAAATCCATGGGATATAGAATTAATAAATCGTGACAATTTAACAGTAAGTGAAAAATGTTATGTGATAGAACCAGGGCAATCAAGTAGTGCTTATGGAGGACTGCTTTCTGTTGCTGAAAGACCAGATAGATTGATAAGATCATTGCAAACTTTTAATGGGATATACATAAGATCTGAAAATCCATTTGCAGCACGAGCTATATTAACATATCGTGGAGAATCGTTGTCTAGGGAAATTAGTGTTGATGTAGCAGTTTGGGAAGCTGAAATGGATCTTTGTAGTTATGCTTCTTCCGATGATGTTCAATATAGTGGTAATAGAGTAAGACCAAGTCCTCTTGTTTCTCCTCCATCTTCTACAATAAGAGCCAATAATCAAACTATAGAAGTTTTTGATGAAGATGGAAATGTTATTCAACAAAAAAAAGTTTCTATTGTTGATATTCCTTTGTATGCTCCAGATTCCACACATGCAGTTCAGTTATATGTAAAGGGTAGTCAGGGAGGATTTACTTCTGTTAAAAATATGTATATTCTATTTCAGAGTATACTTAATTTAGATATAACTGTTGACTCTCCATTACCTGATGGATTTAGTGTAGCCGAACAATTTGCTAATGCATGGATTGTTGATCCAGATGATCCAACTGATGCAAATAAAGCAACGGTTCCATCAGATGGTACTATTGTTAGTTGGAATATATTAAAAAGAGACAGAGCTATAGATAGACCTTTTTATTCTTTAGAAGAGGTTTCTCCGGAAACACATATAGATGGAGTATTTAGTATAATTAGAAGTGGAACAGCAAGAAATGTTTTCTTTGGTCCAGCTACAGATGTCGATTATCCTTTCGAACAGTATGAAATTAATGCTACTATTACCTATGATGGTTTAACACGAAAAGCTAGAGGTTTTGTTCAATTATATGGGTCGGAGGAAAATTCACCATTAGCTTTTGGGCAAAGATTTTTAATGGAATTATCAGAAACAGATAGT
>Ga0307377_10003705_pt1 | contig 17053 bp, 39 predicted proteins | sample TR3MG_FD_202535 | JGI IMG/M metagenome (GOLD analysis project Ga0307377, IMG submission 202535) | Soil microbial communities from Risofladan, Vaasa, Finland - TR-3 | ecosystem: Environmental > Terrestrial > Soil > Coastal area > Acid sulfate soil | place: Finland: Risofladan, Vaasa | collected... | reverse complement strand
GCATAGGTTTTTTAATTCCAAATGAGTCATTCCCATCAATTGATTTCCTCCGCATCCCCCCTCAAGCACTGTCCAAATAATTTATAAAATGATAAAGATCAAAAGTCAATGCACTCTTTTTTTGTTAATATAATTTACTAATATATTCACTATTTCTTCTTCGGCCTCCTCAACTTCATTTTCGCTTACAAACCTCTCAGAAACCAAACAACTAAGACGAGCCAAAAGTAAATGGATGACCTCATGACAGGCGGTTTTCTTAATCGCTTCCTCTGTAAAAGAACAAACAGCGTCATCAAACCGATGAGTAAAAAAGAAAGTAGCCACTTTGTTTTTAAGAATAGTTGCTAGTCCGCCAAAATGATTTTTATTGGTCTTGTGTTTAAAATAGATTTGCCACCCATTAAGTTGAAAAATATCAACCCATTTTCTCACTTCTTTTTTAAATATTTCAAAATGTTTTTGCGTTGTTTTAATCATTGGTTGCGTGCTTTATTGCACGATTCCTGCGCGATTGAATTTAAAACTTTAAGGGTATCTTTCTCTAACTTCTTTTTGTTTACAAAAAACTCTAAATATTCTTCAAGTTGTTCTAGTTTAGCCCAAGCCATAAAAGGACAGAAAAGCCATTCTTCTTTACTCTCATTATGTTTAAATTCTTTAAGCACCTCTAGGGCGTGTTTAAGTTTTGTTTTAGAGGTCTTAGTTTTTAGAAAATTTATTAAACTCATTTCTTCCTCTCTTTCATGATTGAATTTAAAACTTCAATAAGTTGGTTTAAGGCACGGGCAATAAAATATTGATTACCAATTATCAATCTAAAATTGTGTGGTGTTGAATCTGGCCCTGCTCCCTCAGAAATATGATGTTGTTGGTTTAGGCTCTCTAAGTCTATCTTCTCTATCTTCTTCACCTTCCCCTCCTTTTATTAATTAACTCTGGCAACCAGAGATATACTTTGATATATTTAGGTTTTTGTTAAAATATAGACGAATTTTCATTGAGTCTTAGGTTCGGGTTTTTTGGCGTTTAGCCTCAACCCGAACAAAACCCGACTTGACAAGTTTTTTTTGATAGTTTTTAAACCTACATTTAGCCTTGTTTCGTGCGTAGACATTTTGGAAAAAAGTCGGGTGTATAATTGATATATACCTTAATAAAGGTTAAATTAGCACTTTGAAAGGGGGTGAATAAAAATGGACAATCTACTAAAGATTGCCAAGCCATATGGCGTTGTCGGTATCAACTTTGGTGGTTGCGTGTCGGCTCAGGCAAAAGGCTTTAAAGGATCAATGAGGAGAAAAGCCCACGCCCATTGTCAAACCCATAACAAATGGCGAGGTTGGATTTGTTTTTTAAGCCTTACTCCTGAAAGACGAGCTATTAGCAAAAATGGTAAACCATCACATCTGTTTTGGCATGAAGTTGCTCATATTCGGCGACGTTCATGGACAGAAAAGCAATGTGATAAGTGGGCTTGGCAACAAGTCCATTCACAATAAATAACTGGCGGGGCGAAAGCTCCGCCTTTTATTTTGTTGTTAAAGTGCGTTTTAAATATCTTGGCAACCAAATAGGTAAAGTTAATAATAGAAAGAATATTATTTTTTTCATAATTATTTCGCAGGGATACCCTTAGCTTTAGCTATGGGAGGAACTGCGACTTCCTCTAAATCGTCAAATGGCTTTATGTCTTTAACAAAATCTTCTACCGATATAAAACCACTTGCTAAGTTCTTAATATCTTTTTCTGATAACTCTTTTCTAACCAAAAATGTTGGTCTACCCATTAACTTAATTTCAGCAAGTTTTTGACATAAATGTTTATATAACTCATCTTCAATTAGATAATTCCACCAATTCTCTTGGTATAAATCTTCAAACTGTTTTTGTCTTAACTCCATTAAGGAGTTTATCTTCTTCCAGTTATCTTTTCGTATTTTAGAAACCTCGGACTTTAGTCCGTGTGAGTGTGTCATTCTACTTTTTCCTCCTCTTTATTTCCGTCTATTCCAAATTGCTTTTTTAATTGATTTCCACCCCATTTTTTAATTGTTTGTTCTGTAATAATATTTTCTTTATCTTTGTCTTGAAGCCAGCATTTACTTGCTTTGGCTGTTGCTGGTCTAACAGGATAAATCTTACAAAGATTATTCTTCCCTAAAAAGACACAATCTCCTTCATTGAAAGTTCTTGAGGCAGGAATAAACTTGCCAGCTAAATCTTTTATATTTTTTCCAAGAGGCTTGACATAATAAATCTCATCGCCTGATTTTCGGTCAATAGCATAATATTTCTTGATGAGAGCTTTTGGGGTTAGTTTTAAGAATGTAGCAATTTTTTTTAATTCGCTCGGTGTTGGGATACAAGTTCGGGCATGACAACAAAAACCACATTTAACACAAAATTTTTTGCCTCTTAATCTTGCGGGTCTTAGTTTTTCTCTTAATTCTTCTAATCTGTCTTGTTCTTCTATTTGTTGACTAAATCCAAAGCCTAATCCTCCAAAAAAACTCATCTTTCTCTCCTTTCTAATTATTTTTTTCATTTATCCTTCCGAGAATGGTGGGGGTTAGGTGTTTAATTTAGCTTTTAATGTATTTACCTCTGCCCACAAAGTATTTATTCCCTGTTCCCACTCCTCGAACCTTTTTAATAATTGTTCGTTTTCATGTCTTAGTCTCTCGGCCTTATCCTCTATATTTCTGAAATCAAAAATAAGTCGTTCTTGCTTATCCTTATCAATTCCTTTAATCCTAAATTGGTTCTTCATCTTCTCTCCTTTCTAATTAGGTGAAACTTTGGCAACTAAGTAGCGGGGGCAAGGATTTGCCTCGTCTAAGGCGGTGAACGCCCAGTCCTTCCTAGGAGGTAGGGTCGGGGCCTCATGGGGGCCTACCGCTACGAGTATAGTCACCTTGCATGGACTTCACCTTCTCAGGCCATGTCTTTTCAAAATTAAAAGTTAAACATCTAATTTCTAGCGTATATCCCTTTTCCGCCACCCCGCTATTTAATTGTCAAAGATTGGCAACTTGGCGGTGGGGTCAAAGCACTCGTTCATCTTTGCTTGAGTGGTCATTGAGGAAACAAGTCCACGCCCGAACACCCCACCTTCAAATTGTCAAAGCTCTTTGTTTATTTAGGTTCTTCTGTGGGTTCTGTTCTTAGTTCCTCAAATAACAAAGCATTAACCTCATAAAGAAGTTCTTCTTTGGTTTTAATTGGTAAGTTGTAGCTCTGAGAAGTCCCAAAATAAGTTAAAAACCAACCTCCTTTTGGATTATCTCTAATTTTTATTTCCATTTATTTCACCTCCTCTCGTATCTTTTTAATATCTTCACTTGTTACCGCCCAAATAGTGTCTCCTATGTTATTTAATAGCGGTTTTCTTTTTCTTAATATCTTTTTAATTAGGGATTGGTTTGACTTTTTAATAATTGCTTGAATTTCAGGAACTCCTTCAACGCCAAACAATTCTTCTCTAATATAGGCTTTTATTTTTTTATCATGCTTCTTCTTTTGTTTTTCAAGAATTTTCATCGCTTCCTCATGTGTTATTTCCTTCTCTAATTTCTTTTGGTTCATTTTAAGTCTTTATATTCTTTAATTAACTTTTTAACCTCTCTTATTTTTCTAGTGGCAACTTTTATCTTTTCTTTTTCAAATCCAGTTGCCTTATCAATCATTTTTTCGATTGAACTTAATCTTTGCTCTACTTGTAGCATTTGACTAAGTTCCCATAAGAGAAAATCAACTCTTTCTTGAATTTTTAACCATCTTGGTATCTTCACCCTATCCTCCTTTTATTTTGTTGATGTATCTATGTTTTATATATTCTTTAAAAGCGTCAATCGCACATTTTTCATGGTAATCCAAGCTCCCCATTCCTAAGTCGTCAAATTTAGTCTTTAATATTTCCTCACACATCTTCACAAACTCCTCATCTTTCTTATTGAGGGCTTGGGAGAAAAGTTTTAAAACCCCAGGTTCAATTGTTTTACACAATGCAAGCCATCCACCATAAGCAGTTCCAATTCCATCTCCTTTAAATTTAACCCCATCTCTTTGTAAAGAATTGTTTATATTAGCCCAAGTATCAACAGAAATTAAATGTAACTTCTTTTTAAACTCTTGTATTATCTCTTTATTAAGGTTTTTCATAGGTATTGTTTCATTTTTCATAATATGGTATAATTACTTATCCACGCCCAAGCCATGCTTTTTAAGCCCGCTTGGGTTTTTTCATAGGAAAGCCTCAAATTCCTTATCATTGGCTTTTTTACCAATTAATTTCTCATAAACCTCTAGCATAATAAAAATGCTAATCCCGCAGGGCTTTGTGCATTTTTGTTTATGCTCTTTAATAAGCTTAAGCAAGGTTTTGGCTTGTGTTTTTTTTAATATTGTTTCATTTTTCATTCAATTTCTCCTTCCTCTGCTTCTGGAGAAGTAGTAGAGATTTTAGTCTCCAATAATTTAAAGGCTTTTTTCTTCATGTTTTCAAATAGAGTTCTTCCATTTTGCATAATAGCGTAAGGCAAAAATATCTGTTCCATTTTAACCATCCTTGTCTCAAGGATAGCCATTTGAGCCTCAACCCAATGTAGGACTATTCTCCAAGCCACTCTAAGGGCTTGGTGTTCATCAACAAAACGCCTTGGTATCTTACCCTCCTCTGCTTGTCTTGCTAGAACCTTTAAGACCGGCGCAGGCTCACAGGGGAGCTTAATGCCAATTTCTTTTTTGGGAGTCAAGATACTAAAAGACAAACTCTCAATTTTGCCATTATCATCATAGTTACAAAGGACTGATTTCGCTCCATGTTTAACTAAAATGTTTTGGATTTCAGCAATCGTTTTACCTGGTTCTATTGAGGTGGTATAACAATATAATCCTTTACCAGCCATTATTTTTTCCTTTATTTTTCATATTTCTATATAAGCAATATCAACAAAGATAGGTTTTTTCTCATCATCGTATCTGATATCCATAGAAATAACTTTTTTATCATTAGCATACCAACGGATTGCCCTTTGAAATTTACCTTTTGGGTATTTGGTTAAATCAAGACTATGAATTTTTAGCTTTTTCATATTTAGCCTCTTTTTTAATCGTTTCAAAATTCATGGTGGCTACAATTTTCTTCTTGCATTTAGGGCAAGTTATATCATCTCCTATTGCTAAAAAATAACCCCTACCTAGTAAGTCTTCTTTGGCAAAGTCGTATTTACAATTAGGACATTCTTCAAGTAAAAACCTATCGCTCATATTTAACCCTTCCTTTCCCAAACTTCTCTTTAATTTGCTTGAAAAACAAATATTTTCCATTTTTCCTACCAAAAAACCGCTCCATTACCACCCCATCTTTGAAGCTAAACTTTATTATGTTCATTTTACCCTCAAGTTCTATTACACAAGGTTCGAGCTTATCGAATAATAAAATCATTATTTGTTTAGGTTTCATATTTTTCTATCATTCTTAGGTAATCCTCTCTTGTAAATCCGGCTCTCTCGTATCTATGTTTCTCTAAGTAAGCCCATCTTTTAGGGAATTTCTTTTTAAACCATTCTCCCGACTCGGTGGGGTTGTCATGCCACCATCGGTGATGAAATAAACACAATGTTTTTATATTTAAAGGATCGTATCTTAATCTCAGACATCTTCCTTTAGGGATGACATGGCTTGGTTGGCTACAACTTCCCTCTACATGGCGCCCACATTTTTGACAAGTATTATTATCCCTTTCTCTTGTGTAAGTCCTTACCAAATCTTCTAGCTTATCCCTTAGTGTTTTAATCTTTGGTTTTTTCATAATAATTAGTTAAGGATACCCTCGGCTTTAGCCGTGGGAGGAATTAACTTTTTAACTTCTTTTTCTACTTCCCAGTATTTTTCTACTAAGTTACTATCCATTGGTTTAATTGGTAATCGTGCCTCTGCTGCCATTACCTCTACCATTGGTTGTGTGTAAGATAAACCCATTGGCATACCTATAAATTGAAATGGTGTATTACAAATAACACACTTTACTTTTACCTCTGCCATAAAACTACCACTATCCTCAAGTCTAATAACATTAACTTGTGCATCAAAATTTTTGTGTTTACAATTCTTCATCTTTTAAACACTCCTTTAATAAACTTAATAAACTCTCCCCACTTCTTTTGGAGCTTGTGTTTTCTTAATCTTTTACTCCATTCTTTTAAGGCTTGTTTGGTGGTCATTTATAATTTTTCCTTCAAGAGTTTCTTCTAAAAACTCTATTAAATCCTTAATAAGTTTTGTTATATCTGGCGATTTCCTTCCTAAAGAAAACTCAGTCCAATCAGTTAATACTTCGTTCTTCCAAAGCTCAATTCTTATTGTTTGTTTCTTTTTCATTTACACTCTCCTCTTTTTAATTTTTAAACAAGGACCACACCGGCCATTTACTTTTTTCCTATATTCTTCTTTCATCCAGTTACAGTCTATAGTTGCTCCACAAATTCGACATTTAATTTCATCCTCTGGTTTAATTAATTCTTTGATTTGTGTCATTTTAAATCTTCCAAAAAATAGTTGATACTTTTGACCCACGCTTCTTTTCGTGGGCTATTATAACTTTTGGCAAGTTCAATGATCTCCCCTGTCTCTCTCCACTTAGCGTAAGGGTGAAAGTTCGCAAGCCGACTCGCCAGATGCCACACAGCATCGTCAAAGGAATCAAAACGATATAGGCCACAGGGCGAAGTAGCAGACGACCAACCGAAGGGGTTGTGGGGAGCACAGGAAGGTGTATTTTTACCAAAGGTCGATTCCACCCCTGCAATCGCCGGCATAATTTTCCAATCCAAACCATAAGCCTCTGAAGCTGTAATAAAAGTTGCCGATACCGAGGCCAACGGAGAGCCATACTGATTAAAGAAGATTCGAAGCTTCTCAGTCTGCTCCTGGTCAAGCGGTATTTCACAAGCAGGGTAATCAGGCAATGGCGTAAGAAGTGTTTTTTCCTCCACAACTCGTAAACGCTGGTTGAATTGTATTGCAACATGGATTCCTCCTAAGATAAAAATAATATCTAAAATAAGGGCTAAAAGAAAAAGAGACTTATTCTTTATTTTTTCCATGATACCTCATTTTAAGATGGCGAACTTTTCTTATATGATCGCACGCTGTTGATTGTCCATTTTTCCTTCTTTTTCCTTCATTCATAGTGAAATTTAAACACCCGCATTTCCACTCCCCAGTTAACATCTGCCGAACTGTATAAATAAGATTTGGAACACTAAACGATTTTACTTTAAAAATCCTAACTTCCTGAATCATAAAACTAAACTCCTTTGTTCTGGTTTAACCGGCTCTGTTCTTATTAAAACAAAATGTCCAGGTTTTTTATTTTGGATATTATGTCCTTTCTTCCTTAAACCCCAAATACGAGCATTATATTGAGCTATCCCTAAGCCCCCCTGTGGCCTTGGTAACATAAACTCCCAAACCTTAACCCCTTCAGACCCCCTTGTTTCCAAAAGATCGAGTATTCTTTCCTCTTGAGTAACTCTTTCTTGGTATTTATTCTCCATCTAACAACTCCTGGTCTAGCCAATTTTCATAAATAAAATCTTCATCTGGATCAAGGATTTCTTTTATTTCTTGCTTGTTATAATAGGTTTCTGGATTAAAATTCATTTGAATTGACAGTTTTTACCGAAATAACACCAAGGATTCGTACATTTTCCATTCTCATCTAGCCCGCCAGTAAATTCTCCACTCTCAATAATCCTTATTCCTCCTAAAATCCAATCTCTTGCTTCTTTTCTGTCTTGATCTGTTAAAGGAACTTTAAAAATCTTTGCTGGTACTCTTTCCCAATTTTCTATTCTTTTAGTACAAGTTATCAAAACCGCTTCTGTAAACTCCAGCTTTGCAAGAGCATAGACTTTTCTTTGCATTGTGTTCTGAAACTTACCAACCGACCATAAAGGATCGCTACTTTTTATTTCCAAGAAGCGCTTATTCTCTGGATCAAGACCATCAATAAAACCAATTATGTTATATTTATTCTTGATATCTTTTCCAGCAAAATTACAATCAAAATTAAACTTGCATCTTTCATCAAAATCAACTTCTTCAACAACAGGAAAGGTGTGTTTAATGTGTTTTAAGTTCAGATGTAACTTCTTGCCAGAAACATGATCTTGAATTATCCGATGAATCTTTTTACCTACCTCCCACTCTGGTCGTTCCTCTGGTTTAATACCCATCTGCTTATTTAACCAGTTGTGAGATGATTGGTAGATCATATTGAGGGTGGAATAAGACAACTGGATCATTTTTCCTTTGATTTAATCACTGGTTTTATAAGCAAATAATCAGTAATTGTGTGGGCAATTTCTATTCCTTTATCATAGAGTTTTTTTAATGCTGAACTGTCAACCGCCTCTTTAACTGCTCCTAGCTCTTTTGCCTTCTCAAGATCAACCTTAAAGTTAATTCTCTTGGCTTTTACGACCGAATAATCACCAATCACTTCTCCATCGCCTTCTAGCTTCTCTACCAAGGCATCTTTAATAGCCATTTTTTGAGCTTGTATTTCTTCCTCAATTCTGCAAGTTTCAGCAAACCTCTCCACCAACTGTTCCTTTGAAAGCCTTAAAACTCTCGCCGGATCATCAAATAAAACCTTATGTAGTTTTTTTGCCATTTTTCTTTCCTTTCTGTTGAGCTAATGTTTTAATCATCTGCACTGCCTCTCTTTTATTGGCTGGTTTTTTCTTCTCATTTGGATCAAGAGCCTTAATGGTAGCCAGCTGTGCCTCGGTCGCTGGTTTATCTCCACCTTCAATCTCTAGGGACCTTTGATCTTCCTTGCCATTCCCATTAATAGTCTTAACCTCATCATAAGAGGCATAACCGCAAGCAGTAGCCATCCTCAACACCCGACACTCTGCCCTAGTAGCAGCTAAGTGAAACAATTGATATTGAAGCATAGAATTGGCATTTTGGGAATTGGCCTCGCCAAAATTGACAAAAGTAGCTCCATTAGCCAAAACTGTGAGGGTGGCTTTAAAGACAAATTGTTTATTTTTAAAGTCTTGAATAATTGGTTCTAGGGAAAGGGAAAAGCCAGCCCCGCCGAAAAGTTGATTAGCCTTCCACTCAAGACCAGCTTTCATCACATAATACTGATCACCATATTTTAAAATTAAATTCCGGGGAATTTTTTTGTCGTCTAAGGCAACATCTCTGACGACTACTTTTTTAGGTTGAGGTGTGTTGGTCATACTTTCTCCTTATAATGAGGGTTCAAAATTATCAGGATCAACTTCTTCAAATTCAAGCGATCCTGTAATCTCAAGACCCTCTTTAATAATATCTCCTGCCTTCTCTGAGGCTTTTTTAAAAGTTATTCTGTCTGTCTTATCATCTGAATCAAGCTCATCAAGTGGTTTCCCTAACAATTCTTCAATGACTTGGTTTAAAATATCAGCTTGTTTGGCCGGCTTTAAATCTTTATATGAAAAATAAAATTTCATTTTAGTCTCCATTTTTCTGTCTCCTAAAAGCAGGAATTTCTAATTTATGAATACGAATTGCACCTTTTTTGACTTTTTGGGTAACCTCTATTAACCCTTTATAAACCCACCGATAAACAGTTTGTTCCTTTACGTCAAGAATTTTAGCAACCTCTTTAACTGTAAAATATTCTTTATCTTTCATTGTCCTTTATTATACATACTTAAAAACCATTGTCAACCCCCAAAATGCTATGGGCCTTTCAACCATCAAATTTAACCTCCGCCTTGTCTAAAATCTCGCCAATCACCACCAACATTCTCTTTAAAGCCTTCTCATAAAGCGGGGTTTTCGCCTTGTCAATAAAATTACTCATAAAACGGCGAATAACAAAGATTTTTTCAGCATCCTCGTCAGAGATTACAAGCGACATTTTCGTCTTTCAGTTGATTAAAGGTTTTATAAAAATACAATTCGGTATCTTCCAAGCTTAAATCGGCAATTTTACTATAAGTGGCATTAAGAAGATCACGCTTGCCCTCTTGGTAGGCTTTTTTGAAGAACTTAAACCAAGAAGGAGTCGTGGCAATACCAAGTTGTCTGGCAATCCTAACCGCCCGGTCTTGCCATTCATAGAAAGAACCGCCTTTAGGGATAGAAAACTTTTGGGTTAACGCTTTTTTTTCTTCTTGAAGTTTTTTAAATTTGAGAGCTTGTCTCTCTTTCTTTTGTATATTTTCTTTTGTATAGTTATCTATTGTGGGTATCTTTTTTGATAACGACCTATTATCTTTTTTGATAACACTTGTTATCTTTTTTGATAATGGTTTCTTTGTTGCTGTCGTTATCTTTTTTGATAAAGGTTCCCAAGTGGAATAAACCTTGTTAAATTGGTATTTTTTCTGCTTTGTGTTATCTTTTTTGATAATGACTATCTTCTTTGTTATCAATTTTGATAACGCTCTTAAAATATTAGGCTTCTTCATCCCAGTATATTTAACAAACTGAGAAAGGGAAATCCAATCATCTTTTTTTTGATAGCCATAGGTTTTTCTAAGGACCACCCACAAAACCTTCCATTCTTCTCCGGAAAGGCGATATCGAGCAAAAGCATCTACAATTTCAATAGCTAGTCTTAAATAACCATCTTCTAATTGAGGAGAACAACTATTTCTTTTTAACATTTAATTCACCTTTTAATTCATTGTTGATTTTTTTCAACCACTTGCCATAATCAACATAGGCATGATAAAGACCATCTATTTCTTCATTAGTAAGGGCGTCTACTGGATATCTCTTTTCCAACTGAGCAATGTTCCAAGAAAGCTGAGACAATGATTTAAAAATAGTTCTTAGTTTAAGAATCTTTTGGAAGCGATCAACATTATTCATTTGATTCATTCTATTAACCAATATAAAACTACTAAAAATAATTTGTCAATAGGGAATTATCTTTCTTGAGGATGATATCGCCTAAGTCTCCTAATCGGTTGGGTAGGGACTGGACTGTAATCTTCAATTCTTCTTTGAATAGCCTCTTTTGTGTCTCTTTTTAAAGCACAAACGCTTTTACCCTCCCCTTCAAGTTGTTCAAGTTGGAATAAAAAGTTTTCCAACCCAATCGTGGAGGAATAAGCACCAATATTGTTGTCGCACTCACTCATTTTTTTCTCTATGATAAAATATACTCTATCCGCTCTGGTTCGCACACCAACCTACTGGGGCGGTTTTTATTAGTTTTTCTTTATTAACGCCAGTTTAAGTGGTTTATACTCAAAGAGAGTAATATAGCCTAATTCTGCTTCAAGCTCTTTTATTCTTTCGTTGAGTGTTCCTTTGTCTTTACCCATCTGGTCAATCTGCCCCTGCAGGTCCTCTATACGACCCTGTAGCGACCCAAGCTGTTTTTGTGTTTCTGTGCTAATTGAATTTTTACTGCTAAAAAGGTCTTTATAGAGTTTTTGCTCGGCTGTCAGTTGGTCTTTAAGTCTGCTAACCTGCTCTGTAAGATTTATTTCTTTACCTTCTAAATCTTTTAACTTTCCGATTATTTCTGTTTCTCTAGCCTTGTAACCCTTGATTTTATTCATCACATCCTCATAAGGGGTCAAGGCAGGGTCGCCAGACAGTTCCAAATAGGCCACTACTTTGTCCCATTTTTCACTACTACCCCTAATTCTCTCAAAATCCTTAATTGAAATTTGCATATTTTCATCTGACATAGTACCTCCTTTTACTGGTTCTTTTAAATTTTGAACTTCCCACTTAAAAGAACGACCATCTAAAATATTAAGCCAACCATCAAAACCATTATCACGATTTAACTTGTTTCCTTCATCATCAACCTTATAAACTCCACAATGCAAATGCGGGCCAGTTGACCAGCCAGTATTATCACCTATGGCTACTAACTGACCACAAATCAATCCCTCCCCTTCTCTAACTTTAATCTCTTTACAATGAGCATAAAGAACAACACACTGCTGTTTCTTGTCCCACATTCTTAAATAATACCCATATCCATTTTTATCGTAGCCTACTTTGGAAACAACACAATCAAAAGGAGCAACAAGAAGCACATCGTTTCTCCCCCCATATCCAAAATCCACCCCATTGTGGCCTTTAATTGGCCTGCCAGCATAATCTTTGATCCATTTATAGGTTTCATAGTTTACCCCAAAAACCTGACTAACAGGAAATTCACCAATAAACAAGTCTTTTAAAACTATCATTATTTACTCCCACTTGTCTTAATAACCCTCAAATTAAACTCACCTTTTTCAATCATCACCCTAATTACACCATTTGTTTTTTTTAAATCATTAATATCTTTTGCTTTTCCATTTATAACCTTATTTCTTAGTTTATCTAACTCTCCTTCCTTCTTTTTACGAAACTTTTTTAAGAAATCAAGCATCTTACCCCCCTTTCTTTAAAATGTCTAAAATACTATCTAAGAGACTTTTTAACTCGGCTCTAAACTTAATATCTTCTTGCCAAACATTTTTCATATCATTCAGCCTGGCATCACGCTCACTCTTAAGGTCTTGGTACAAACTACAAATAACAATACCCTCTACAATCAACAAAACACCTAAAAGACCTGTTTCTAAAATTCTTTTCAATAGTTCACTTTCCACAAAACTCTCCTTATCCTAAATTATACCACTCTATCTTTTTGAGACAGAAATACATTATACAAGTCATTGAACCAACGATTATATTCATGCTTAACATTGTCCATTAAAAATCTCTCAGCCCGCTTGCGGACAGTTTTAGGATCTAATTTTTCAACATTTTTAGCAGCATCAATAAAGTCTTGCAAAGCATTGCACCGAAACCCCATCCCTTCTTGTACTGTTTCTGGAAATACTCCAAAATTAGTAGTAATCACTGGAGTACCTGACAACATTGATTCAACATGAGTTCCGGCAAAAGCTTCAAGGTATATCGTCGGAACAAAAGTGGCCTTAGCCTTAGCCATAAGTTTCTTGCGTTTTTCTATCTCAACATACCCAACATATTCACAATGCTTCGGCAGTGAATAGACAGGTATCTCAGAATCAGCCTGACCAGCTAGAATTAACTTAGCTCCAATTGCTTGGGTAGCCTTAATAGCAGTCCAAACCCCCTTGCGTTTTATCATTCTGCCGATATATAAAAAGTAATCGTCTTTTTTATCGCTAAACTCAAAATCGTTAGGGTCGAAATAATTAGGAATTACCCTATCGTAAGGATTGCCATCGATTGATTTTTTAGGGTGTTCTGAACCATAAGTAAAGTTTTGAAGATAAGACGATTCAAAGGCTCTGAATTTAATATAAGACCCCCGATAACCTATCCCCGGCTCACAAGTTAAATACATACCTAGTGCATCTGCAATCGGCTTTTGGTACATTCCCTGCGCCAACAATAAAAAATCATCATCCTTTTTACGCTTAGCAATAGTGGAGATACAGTTTCTATAGTATTTTTTAGTGGTTTCTGTCCGTTGGCTATTAAAGTCGTGCTTAAAATTCTTAACCTTCCAATTGTAGCCTATCTCGAAGCGATTGTCTCCCTCTCCCCACTCTTTTCTTATATCTTTCAAGGTATGTGTCTCTACCAACTCGCAAGGCACTTCCGAACCCTGCGCTCCATAAATTATCACCTCATGGCCTAGTGAAACCATCATCTTGGCCAGATTTAAGATTTTCTGAGTAAAAGCACAAGCCAGATACTTTTTAGAAACTGGTAAATGGACTAATCCCAAGAGATGAAACCTAAACTTGCGGTCTGGCGATATCCCTGCCGACCTTAACACCGCCTTCCGGTCAACAGGTTTAGTTGACGTCACACTTTTGTCATGCCAGCGTTTCCTATATAATTCTTTTTCTATAATTGCTCCCTTAAATCCGTGTTTGAATATTTGAAGCCATAAACTCCAATCTACCCCCGATGCTAATAAAGGAAAATTACACTTTTCAAATACTTCCCTTTTAGCCATTACCCAACTATGTAGATTTCTGTTGTGCCTAGTCAAGTCATTAAACTCAGGCATGGTGCTATGTATATAACCTTGGCGGTCTCCAAACAGATTTCCCCAGCACACCACCCAATCAACATCACCCTTTTCCAACCTTTTAACACCTTCTTCCAAAAAGGTCGGATCTATTCTGTCGTCAGCGTCGATCATTTGGACATAATCTGGCTTGTCTTGCAAGGCTTTCTTAACTACTTGGTTTTTGGCCTTACCACAACAATTGATCCCCTTAACGATATATACCTTAAAGTCTTTATAAGTTTGCTTGTTCAAATCTTCTTGCAACTCTTTTAGGTATTTATCGCTTTTATAGCTGGCAATACACACACCTACTGACATACTGCTACTAAATATTTATTAATAACTTTAATTTTAACTTTACTAAAAACTTGTCCTAAAAACTTAACAAACGATTGCTGATCATACATTATCCTATGCTCATTAACCCCACTTGGTGACATACAGTTATTCGGTACAGAAAAAATAGCTTTCTTGCAAGACCTCGCTACTTCTTTAATAGTTTCCATGCGGTTATCAATATGCTCTAAAATCTCCAATCCCACTATAGTATCAGCTTTAGCATTAATAGGGGGTATTTCTCTTACTTCAGCCTTAAAACCCTGCTCTTGCATTATTCTGACTGCTTCAGGAGATATATCTAAACCTAAATAATCACCTTTAATTTCTCTTGCCAATACCCCTACCCCGCAACCTAACTCTAACACTGAGCCTTCAATCTCACTTAAAACATAATCGTTCACTTCTTTTTTGACTCTCCAAGTATTTTTACCTTCCCGCCTGTGAATCTCATCCCAGTAATGGGCCGTATTGACGTTTGAAGGAAACACACCATAATATCTTTTATTATCTTCAACCTTGCCTTCCCCACCTAACCACTGGTTGAGTTTGTCCTCTGTTAAAGTATGGACGTGGCCAAGACAAGCAGGGATATTAATATACTCGAATACCCTGATAATCTTTCCAGTCCTGCAAGCATTGTCTATTATTTTTTTGGGGTTTTCACAATGCTGGAGGCAGTTATAAATCCAAACCTCATCCCAACCAATTTCATCTATATCTTCACCTTTTTTAATGTCGTACTCAATCCCTGCACAATCATATCTTGCATAAACCCAATCAGGAAACTTAATCGGATCTACTACCTTCCCCTTAACATTGATACACTTTAAAAGAATTGAAGCCGCTCCTCCTCCTATGTCTAAAACGCTTTTATCCTTCATATCTATTAAGAGTTGGTCTTTATTGTCTCTATAAACAAAAAGCCCCATTTTTGGAGCTATAGTCTGCATCTGATGAAATTCGCCTAAAACCTTATTAAGACATTTACTGTGCCAATTCTTTTCCCACTCTTGAGCTTTTTCCCAAGAAGTATTCATTTTTTCATTATACACTACGAAGCATCTTGAATTGTTTTAACCGAGCCAATCGCTGTTTCATTTATAGTTTTTACACTGGCTATAGCAAGTTCATTGATAGTTTTAACCCCAGGTGGGCCGCCAGGTGTATACCCAATCGTCAATACAGGAATATTAGTACCATTATCAGCATAATTAAGTGAGTAGGTGCAAGCCTTATCTGTTGCAAAACCGGGATCAGAAACACCCGCATCATTTACTGACCTGCCACAAATTTTGGCTACACTCGCTTTTTGGGCGTTAAGATGAGTAATTCCAGCACTAACAAATGTAAAATTATTAAAAGCACTTGTGTTAAATCCACCAGTAGCAATATTATTTGCATAAGCTGTTGTTCCAACCTGAGAGTAGTCTGTAGCTGTTAAAGAAGTGTTTGAGGCAGGGGTAAAATTATAAAGATTATTATTAAGATTTCCTCCTGAAGTAACTTTGGTTAATATATAAAAACCAAGAGTGGCTGAGTCTATTGAATCAACGCCCGCAAGCGAGGAAATATCAAAAAGCCAAGCTCCCCTTGTCATTCGGTGATAACCACCTGTAGGGTGGGATGATGCTCTTGAACCATGATCTGAAACAGTAGTATCATATGCTCCTCTATCTGTTGTATTGCTTACTAACGCTGACCAAGATAGTCCTGAAGCTGGAGCGGCCTGTGTTATCCCGTCAACACTTGTGCTTTCTGGGTCTGCGTCAGAATTAAATGGTGCAGAATCACGCATTAAAAGAGGAAGCCAAGCAACATCATGAAGTCCTTGAAAATGGGGAATGACAAACTCGGGCCGATTATGAAGAAAGTTTTGAAGTTTTAATTTACTTTCCTCAATAATTGCCAACCCCTCAAGAGCTAGACGGAATTTTTTAAGATAAGGGCTTTTTGAGAAAAAAACCGCCTGACAGATAGGTAATCCATTTTTATTATATTCTCTAGTCCAAAATTGTATGCCATCAGGAGAAACCCCTATGATTGGGTAATTATTCTTAATTTTCGCCCATTTATAGAGAGAAAGATAATCTCTCCCAAAAGAAGTATTAGCAAAAGCCAATAAAAACCTTTGATAGCGGTTAAATAAAGGTCTAATTTGCATTTAAGTATGAGTAAAGTACATTGGCGAGGGATTGAAAAATAAATCGTTTGCTGTTATTGCAAATCCAACCACCCTTACAGCCACATCAGTTGTCGTTGGTTGGGTTACGACTATATCCCCGGCGGTTTCACTAACATAAGCAGGAGCATTAATCGTTAAAGCAGGGAAAGCTGTGTCGGCACTGATAACTCCCCATAATAACATTTTTGTTGCGCTTCCATCTCCGGCTGCCGCCAACACACAAATTCCTAACATTCCTCTAGCATCACCATCTGAAGCAGGTGCAATATTAGCATCAGCCAGTTCCCATCTACTATCAGTTGGATCAAAATAACACAAATCTCCAAAAGCCAAAGTAGCACCGGCTGTTCCAGCATAGACAATTCCTGAATACTTACCATCTGCTGATAAAGCATTGTCCAAAGAGAATCCAGCATTTTCACCCATGCCAATTTCAGTAGTCATTGGATTAGCAAGCCCTGTGTCACCCTGAGTCCCTGTATCGCCAGTTGCC
>Ga0307377_10003703_pt1 | contig 17060 bp, 17 predicted proteins | sample TR3MG_FD_202535 | JGI IMG/M metagenome (GOLD analysis project Ga0307377, IMG submission 202535) | Soil microbial communities from Risofladan, Vaasa, Finland - TR-3 | ecosystem: Environmental > Terrestrial > Soil > Coastal area > Acid sulfate soil | place: Finland: Risofladan, Vaasa | collected... | reverse complement strand
GCAGGGGCTGTCGCCGGTGACTACCACGGTGAAGATCTCGTCACTGATGCCAGCGTCGTCCGTCATCCGGTGTTCGCAGCGAGCAGTGAGTTGCTTGCGTTCATGCTCGAGGCGGGGACCATCTAGACACCCCTAGCCCCTAACTTGTCAAGTGGCGAGGTCGATGCGGTGTTTCCAGGCGATGTTTTCGTCATAGTGGACACGCTGCTCGAGGCAAGCGTGCAGAATCCCGACCCAGCGGTTTGCCAGTTGACGGATGGCCTGACGGTGGGTTTTTCCCCGCCCGCGCAGTTCGTCGTAGTAGGCGCGCGCACCCAGTGAACGGGTGATCGAGCAGAAGGCCCATTGGTCGAGAGCGTCGGCCAGGCGCCGGTTGCGCATGTGACGAGCCAAGACGACGTGGCTCTTGCCCGAGGCCCTCGTGATCGGTGACGTGCCGGCGTAGTTCCTGCGAGACTTAGCGTTGGCGTAGCGGTTCGGGTCGTCCCCGAACTCGCCCAGCACCCGGGCGCCGAGGACCGTCCCCATTCCTGGCAGGGACAGGACGATCGAAGCGTCCGGGTGCTGCTCAAAACCCGACGTCAACGCCTCTTCGAGTTCGGCGATCTCGGCGTTGTAGGCGCGGATCATCGCGACGTGGGCCTTGGTGGTGTGTCCGTAGGCGAGTTCGAGGACCGGGCCCTGGGCGAGCTGCTCGTCGCGCAGGGCCGACTGGATCTCAGCCGCGCGTCGCTCGAGGTTGCGCGTCCGGCCCGCGCGCTTCAGCGCGGCGATAATCCGGGACCTCGACAACTGGCGCCCGAGCGCCGGCGTGGGGGCGAGCTCGAGAATCGCCACCGCGTCGCGATCGTCGAGATCGGTGCCAAAGGAAACCAGAGCCCCCGGGTAGTAGTCCTTCAGGGCGTTGCGCAGAGCGTTCGCCTCTCGCTGGCGGGCCCAGATGGCGCTCTGGTGGGCCCGCGCGAGGATCTTCAGCGCTTCGGCACCCTCGGTGTCGCCGGCCGCCTCGCGGTGGTTGTGGCGGTCGGTGCGCACCAGATCCGCGAGCACCTTGGCGTCACCGGGGTCGGACTTGGAGCCCGAGGTGACGTGGCGTTCGCGGTAGCGAGCGGCGGACATCGGGTTGATCGCGTAGACGCGGTAGTTGGCGCCCAGCATCGATGCGACGATGAGTCCCCGGTCCTTCTCGATGCCGACAATCACCACCTCAGGTTCTTCGGCGTGCTCACCGAGTAACTCGTGCAACGCCCGAACGCCGGCAAGCGTGTCGGGGATCCTCTTTCGCGCGAGCACGTCGCCCGCCTCGTCGAGGACGCAGATGTCGTGGTGGGCCTCGGCCCAATCCACTCCGACGAAAATCATGTGATCACCTCCAATGGTCGATGGAAATCAAGCCTCGAGGGCAACGGCGGCGACCTAATGGATCAGTGCTCCTGGCACGACACCCCTCCAGCCCTCTCCGTCAACCTCACCGACCGACTGGGGCACGCTCTAGATATAGAGATTGAATCTCAGGCTCGAGAAGTGCTCACCAGTCAGCGGCTCGGTGGAAAGCCTGCCTCAATTACTGGCTGCGTTCCACTCCCATTAGACGAGGTAGTTCCCGCCGTGGGCCGCGGGGACCGCGAAGCCACGGCGCTCGAGGTCGTGCACCCAGCGGTCAATGAGCGTCTCGAGGATCGCGACCCGCGCGAAGTGCTTGTCCTCGGCGCCGATGAGGTCCCAGTGGGCGTGGGCGTGGTCAGTGAGGTCGACCATGGATGACAGGGCGTCGAGGTAGGCGGCTCGCACGCTGCGGTTGTGCCAGTCGTCGGGCGTGAGCTTCCAGTGCTTCAGGGGATCCTTCGCGCGGTCGTTGAATCGACGCAGTTGCTGTTCGTCGGAGATGTGCAACCAGAATTTGACGATGGTGACGCCGTCGTTGACCAGCATGCGCTCGTACTCGACGATCTCGGTCGCCGAGCGTTCGGCGGCGGCGGGTTCGAGCCCCTCGTCGACCCGCTCGACGAGCAGACGCCCGTACCACGAACGGTCAAAGACCGTCATTTCACCCTGGCCGGGGATGTCGGCCTGGAAGCGCCACAGGAAATGGTGCGCCCGCTCCTCGGGGGTGGGCGGACCAATCGGCACCACGCGAACGTGGCGGGGGTCGAGGCTAGCGGTGAGCCGTCTAATCGCGCCTCCCTTGCCCGCCGCGTCGAAGCCCTCGAAAAGTACGAGGAGGCCGGGGCCCACGACGGTTGACTCGAGTAGGCCTGCGGTGAATAGGCGAAGTTGGGTGAGTCGGCGTTGAGCTGCTTGGACCCGGACCTCGGATTCCTGGTGACCCAACGACTTGGTGAGGTCAATTTCCTTGATACGACTGTTCATGACGCCCGCGAGGGATCTGGGTGGGTGTGGACGGCCACGGCGTCTCCTTTGTCTCACTTCGCAACGTAGCGCAGGTCACCCGACCGCCGATGACGTCCGGCGCCACCGCCCAATCCCTAGAATTGGGCCCACGAGCGGAGTGAGAGAACAGCATGCGCAAGGTCCCACTTACCCCAGCCTCAGTGATCGCGCTGCTGCTCGCGAGCAGTTTCCTTTCGGGGCTCGCGGGGTCCACTCCGGCAACCGCCGCCGCCAAGGACACCTACCTACCCCCACCGATCTGCCCCACGGCCACCACGGCGGTGACGTCACGGTCGTGCACGCACTGGAAGCCGATGGACGCGTGGACCGGTCGTCCGTTCGTGGTGATGACGGCCGCCTTCGCCGCAGGACCCCGCAGTGGCGGGGTGACGGCGTACGCCGCCTGGATTCGAACCTCGCGATCCGACCTGGCGTTGTACCCGGGTTACAAGGGGCCCGGGACGACGCCGCCGTCGGTATCGCGAGGGCCCATGATGGTGCCACCGGCATCCACCAGCACGTTGCTCGCCGCCTTCAATTCCGGTTTCTACGAGTCCGATGGACCATCCGGTTTCTACACCCATCACACCCTCTACTTCCCCATGGTGAAGGGACTCGCCACGGTTGTTCGTTACACCAACGGCCGGGTGGACGTCATCGACTGGACGGGTGGCCCCCGCCCCCCGGCTGCAGTCGAGATGGCCCGCCAGAACCTGCCCCTGCTCGTGAACGCGGGTCGCCCCAGCGCGCTCAGTGCCGACAACACGAAGTGGGGACTGACCCTGCACGGCGTTCCCGATGTGTGGCGCACGGCACTCGGCGTGGATTCGAAGGGTGACCTCGTCTACGTCGCCGCGCCAGCCCAGACCGCCGCCAGCCTCGCCGAGATCCTCGTTCGACTTCACGTGGTGCGGGCCATGGAATTGGACATCAATCCCGAATGGCCGATTTTCGTGACCTACGCGGCCCGCGGCGCGCAGGGTCCGTCCCTCTTCGTGCCAAACCCCAATCAGATCCCGAATCGGTTTCTGTACTCGAGTACGAAGGACTTCTTCGCGGTCTTCGTCTCGCAGCGACCCGGTGAAGCCCAACCGTGGTAGCTCGTCACGCCCACTCGGTGGGTCGTGGTCGCTGGGCGGCGGTCATGGGTCTCGCACTCGTGCTCATCGTGGGTGGGGCACTGTTCTTGACCGGGGGACGGGCGCTGCGCGCGTCGGTCACGACGACCACCTCGGCGCCGGCGGCGACCACCACAACCTCTACCACCACCCCACCCACGGTGACCATCGCGGCCGTGGGTGATACCGAACTCGGCAACACGCCCCAGCTGCCGCCCGATCCGACGGCCTACCTCGGCGCCATGAAGGCGGCCCTGGCGGCGCCGATCGTGTTCGGGAACCTCGAGGGGACGATCACCGATCTCACCGCGTCCAAGTGCGCGGCGAAGTCGACCTATTGCTACGCCTTCCGGGTGCCGACGTCCTACGCCCGGGTGTACCGGTCCGCCGGTTTCACCGTCCTCAACAGCGCGAACAATCACGCCTATGACTTCCTGCAGGCGGGCGCCAGCGCCACGACTGCAGCGCTACGCGCCGCCGGCATCGTTCAAGCGGGCTTGCCCAATCAGATCGGCGTGGTGAGCGACGGCCCACTGAAGGTGGCCTTCGTCGACTTCGCGCCGTATTACAACACCAACAACATGCTCAACCAGAGCGTCGCCAATCAACTGGTCGCGCGCGCCCACCAGCTTGCCAACGTGGTGGTGGTCTACATGCACGCTGGCGCCGAGGGGCCATCGGCCGATCACGTGACCCGCGCTACCGAGACCTTCGTGGGGGAGAATCGAGGCAATCCCTACGCCTTCGCTCACGCCGTCATTGACGCGGGCGCCGACTTGGTGGTGGCCAGTGGTCCCCACGTCCTGCGCGGCCTCGAGTGGTACCACGGTCACCTCATCGACTTCAGCCTCGGCGACTTCGTGAATTACTACAACTTCGCCACCGTCGGAGACTTGCGTCTCTCGGCCATCCTTCACGTGACGCTGGGGGCGAACGGTTCGTTCGCTTCGGGCCGCTTTACCTCGCTGGTCCTCGAGCCTTCGGGAGCGGCGCAACTAGATCCGACCCACGCGGCGGCCACGTTCGTGAACCAACTCTCTCAACAGGACTTCGGTCCAGCGGCGGCGACCGTGCAACCCGACGGGACAATCTCGCCGCCGCCAACGCAGGGTTAGACAGCCTTCAGCAGCCACCGCCCGGGCCGGGAGTGCCCGAACCTAACGCGAATCCAGCGACGGTACCGACATTACGCGGACGCGGATTTGGCCCCAGGTGCACGACGTACCAGACGCCACGCCACGAGATCAGTGACGCAACGGCTGCCGACACCACCCGGTGGTCTCGTTCGACGACGAGCCGCACGCCCGGTTCATGCCAGTAGCCAATCCGGTTCTCGCAGGCCCCGGGCGCGATCCAGGCGACGAGTCGAGGATCGGCGACCACCCGAACGAAGGTGGTCGCGTGCTGACCGATCAAGCGTTGATGGTACGCCCGCAGGTCGAGGTCGTAAAAGGCCACCAGCCGGCCGAGGTAGTCCCCGGCCGGGTTCGCTATGAGCCCGGTCTTCATCTTGAGGTAGGCCGCTTCGGGAAAGAAGAGCGGCGTCGCCAGTACGGGCGAGTCCTTCTCGATCGCCCGGAACAACTGGCGCATCACCAACGTCAGTGGCGCGCCGAAGGAGGGTTTGGTGGTGGTTTGTGGGAGAGGCTTCGTGGCGGCCCCGGCCGGGAGCGGAGCCGACCAGAGGGTGAACATCAGTAGCCCCGTGCCCAGGAGCGCCCGCGGTGTCGTCACGATGTCTGGTGCCAGCGGCGAAGCGCCACGAGGGTCCAGAGTGATTCGACGACTCCGAAGGGCCACGCGCCGCTCAGGAAACCGTAGGCGCTCGACAGGACACAGCCGAATGCGAAGAGCAGGATGAAGACTCGAGCTCTCGCTTCGAGGGCGTACATGGTCATCATGAAACTGACCGCCAGGACACCGAACAACGTGACGCTCACGGTGGGCTCCCCTTCATGCGATGCAGTGTAGGAGACCGCTACGCGCCGTCGGCCACTGGTCAACCTGACCGGTGGTGTCAGGGGGCTCGGTAGACGAAGAGGTCGCCGATCAACCGCAGGGATTCGGCGAAGTACGGGTCCTGGAAATCCCCAAAGATGTCCCACCGTCGAACGAAGAGATTGCGGTCGTCGATTGGATCGAGGTCGCCGCGCGATGATCCGGCCTCGTGCACCAATTGGACATCGGGGGTGTAGACGACCAACCGTCCCTCGAGTTGGCTACGCAGGCACAGGTCGACGTCGTTCATCACGACCTTCAACCCCTCGTCCATCCCGTGCAGTCGCTGCCACCAACGGCGCTCGACCATCTGCACTGCGCCGGTGACCGCGCTCACGTCACGGACGGAATTGGAGAATTGATCGATCACCGGATAGTTGGCGCCCACCCGTAAGTGCTGGGGGTAAGGGGCAATGACGAAGCCGTCGTGCTCGTGGTGACCTTTAGCGTCCAGCAGACAGGCTCCAACAATGCCCACGTCATCGAGCGAGGCCAGGGCCACCATCTGGTCGAGCCAGTCCGCACTCAGCACCACGGTGTCGTTGTTAAGCGTCACCACGAAGTCTGCGCTCGACTGATCGACTCCGCGGTTCACGATCTTGGCGTAGTTGAACTCTCCTGGACACGCGACGACCCGGTGCCGGGTCGAGGTGAAGTACTGGTGCGACGCCGGCTCTCGGGAATCGTTGTCCAGGATGATGATGTTGTAGTTCGAATACGTCGAGAGGCGTTCGATTGACTCGACGCAACGCCGCACAAGATCGATGCGGTCCCTCGTCGGAATGATGATGTCGATGGACGGTGACGGCGTCGCCGGTGCGAGACGCCAGCGGGAGACTCCCGGCACGGCGCCGTTCTCGACGGTGCCGCGCCAACCGCGTCGTACCAGTGCCGCTTCTGTGGCGGCGCGGGTCCCCGGATTGATATGTTCCGCCTCGAATGAGGATGTCGCTCGGCCCGCATTGATAACTCGCGCGACGTGGTGGAAAGTGGCTCCGACCTCGTGCATCCGCAGGTAGGCATCGTGCTCAAAGGCCCAACCGACCGACGCGTGAAAGCCACCGATCTCCTTCAAGGTGTTGACTCGCAGAAGGGCCGGTCGACCAATGACGTTGTAGCTGAGCAGTGTGTGTGGGCCGACCGAGGGCGGTTTCAGAATGGGCGTCAACGGGGTGACCCCCGGTTCGTCGGCGAAGATGACATCGCGATCGGCCGTCGCCTCTTCGAACAATTCTTGCAGCGCACCATCGCGTTCGCCCGCGCCATGGGTGGCGTCGAGCAGGAGGAGCCACGAGGCCGTCGTCGCGTCCAGACTTTCGTTGAGTGACGAGACTATTGATTCAACCGACGACGAGACTTCATCGATTACCACGACGAGTACGTCGGGGAAGCGGGCACTGGACTGCGTCGGATCCGGCGTCACGATCGTCGAAGGGACGTAGTCGGAAGGGAACCTCATTTGCTCGTCGCCGAGGTCTCGTGTCACGACCGCAAGGCGTCGACTTCGCTGGCGGGCGAGCAGTGGTCGGGCCAACCAGCGAGCGGCGCGGCCGCGAAGGGTCTGCGCACCGGCCATCGCTCCCATCCAGCGACGGAGTCGACTCGATGACGTGGTCCGGACCGCTCGGTGGAATTCGGACCAGCGTCGCTCAATCTCTTCGTCGCTGAGTACGGCTGTCGTGTCCAAATCTATTCGTCGAAGCAGTGGCACCGAATGGGGACTTTCTTCCGCTGGCTTGCGTGGTCACAGCCATGCTTCCCACCAAATGTAGTGGGCGGTTCGCGTACCCGAGGTCGCGTCGGTCGCGGATGTGCAAACGGAGACCCACGGGTGTAGACAATGGGCATGTGCGCCATTCGGTGGTTTTTGCGTTCCTGGGTGGCACTGATGCTGCTCGCTGGAATGGGTGTGGCGACCTCCGTGTCCAGCGCCCATCGAGCGGGTGCGGCTGGCGTGCCACTGTGCACTGCACAACGGTTGAGTGCAGCGAGTTCCATCGCGTCACGGCCCGGTGGGACGACGGTTCGCGTGGTGATGACCAATCGCCACCATCCTTCGTGTGTCTGGTCGAACCGGACTGGTTTTCAATTCCTGACCGCCAGCGGTGCGCCAATTGGCCCGGTCGTGCTGGCGACGCCAATGGCGAACCCGACGGTGCCGAGGCCGGTCTACATGACGTTTCAAATCGTCACGAATGTCACGACCATGGAGGGAGTCCTTTGTACGGTCAAGGTCGCGAGACAGTTGCGGGTGACCACACCGGATCGGCACAGTTTCGTCCTCCGCCTTCGTCAGACCGTAGGGGTGTGCGTCGGTGGTACGACGAAATGGACGACGGTGGGCCCCGCCGTATTCCCCGTAGCGGCGAGGTGTTCAACGTCGATGCTCACCGTTGGCTTCGGCCCCGCGAGCGGCGCGGCCGGAACGACCTATCTGCCGCTGCGATTCACCAACGTCAGCGCGACCCCCTGCGTGCTATCGGGTACACCAACCGTGCAACCCCTCAGTGGCGCCCAACGGTCCAGTCCTCATGTGGCCATAGGACCGGCTGCGCGCCTAATCGATCTCTCCTCGCAGGGATTCGGCAATCCGGTGCGGCTGGCTCCGCGAGACGTGGCGAGCGCTCCTTACGGTGTGGTCGAGGCGCTCAACTACCCATCGTCACGGTGCGCGATCAAGACCGTCCAGAGCGTCAGGATCGGTCTGGCCCACGTCGGCACGTGGTGGCTGCCGGCAGCGTTCTCCGTCTGTACCAAGCTCGCCAGCACCACCATCTCAGGAATTGTGCCGGGGGCTGACGGACTGAAGCCGACTTCCTGACCAACTCAAACCTCACCAATTCCCAGGGTTTTCGAGCGGTGCGGGTGAGGGTATCGGGCATGTTACATTTCGATGCTCAGCAATTATTGACGAAGGTGATACGACCAATTTAGAAAGTGGGTAGTCATGAGTGACACCGCGCAAGTGACGGAGGGTGGCTCGCAAGAGCATGCCCTGCGATCTGGAGTACTGGGTCTGTTCGACTCGATGATCATGGGCGTCGCGGGTTCCGCGCCCGCGTACTCCATTGCCGCGACCTCGTTTTATCTCTTCGGCGCGGTTCTGTACGGTGGCGCAGCCGCCTTGCTCTACTGCGGATTCTTCATGTTCGGCATTGTCTTCGCATTCAAGTATCTGAGTAAGGACGACTCCCACGCGGGTGCCTCGTACTCGTGGGTGCGCCGCGCGTTGCACCCAATCCTCGGATACCTCGCCGGATGGGCGGTGCTGATCTCCGCCATCATCTTCATGGTGATCGCGACCTTCCCGGCGGGATCGAGCATGCTCAGTCTCTTTTCGAGTTCCGCCGCGCAGAATACGACGTTGGTCACCATCTTTGGCACGATCTTCTTCCTGTTGATGGTCGGCGCGGTGGCGGCGGGGGTCACCGTGACGGTGAAAGTGCAGATCATCATGTCCACGATCGAGGTGTTCCTGTTGGTGCTGTTCGCGGGACTGGCAATCTTCAACACTCACCACGTGACCAACTTCTCGTGGCACTGGTTCTCGCCATCGATCTTCCACGCCCATGGTTCGTCAGGCTTTGTCGCCGGTGCCCTTCTGGCCGCCTTCTACTACTGGGGCTGGGACGTGACGGCGAACCTCAACGAGGAGACGAAGAGCGCCAAGAGCACGTCCGGTCTGGGTGGCGCCTTAGGTGCGTTCGTCGTATTCCTTCTGTTCGAGGTCTTCACGGTGGCGGCCAACCTGGTGCTCACCCCCGCCCAGTTGACGGACACGAACAACGCTGCCAACATCTTGATGATCCTCGGACAGGCCGTGTGGCACGGGACCGGTGGCAAGCTCATCGTGCTCGCGGTATTGCTCTCTACGATCGCCACGCTGGAGACGACGTTGATCCAGGTGACCCGCACAATGTTCACCATGGGGCGCGACCGCACATTGCCAGCCGCCCTCGGCCGGGTTCACCCCGTCCGCAAGACCCCCTTGGTGGCCACTGGCGTCGTCACGGTGGTGTCGGTCCTGTTCTTCATCGCCAGTCAGTACATCGGGTCCGTCTACAACATCTTGAGTGACGGTTACAGTGCGATCGGCCTGCAAATCTGTATCTACTACGGCCTCGCGGGCATTTCGGTGGTCGTCCTCTACCGACGTCAACTCTTCAAGTCAGTCGGCAACTTCATCTTCATGGGATTGTGGCCGCTAATGGGGGCGGTGTTCATGGGGTATGTCTTCGTGAAGGTAATTCCTACCTTGAATGGCACGACACTGGCGGTCGGGCTCGGAGCGATGGCGCTTGGGTTCATCCCGATGACCTACTACTGGCTGAAGGGCAGTGACTATTTCAAGATGCCGAGCAAGTTGGATCGGCTCGCCCAAGAAGAAGAACTCTTCGAGATGCAAGAGAACCTCTAGTCACGTTTCACGAACTACACAGCGGGCCACCCTGGAGGTGGCCCGCTGTTGTTTCTCAGCTGGTGGCGACTTGACGCCAGAGGTCGATACCGCTTTCGATGGCGTGTTGGTCGATGCGCGCCAACTCCTCCGCCGTGAAATCCAGGTTGTCGAGGGCGGTGAGGTTCTCATCCAGTTGTTCGACGCTGCTCGCCCCCAGCACGACCGATGTCATGCGCGGGTCGCGCAGCGCCCACGCGATTGCCAACTGGGACATGGTCTGTCCGCGCTCGCGGGCAATCGTGGAGAGGGAGCGGACGTGCGCGAGGTTCGCTTCGCTGATCATGTCGTCCGACAACGAGGTGTGCTTCGAGGCCCGCGATCCGGCGGGGATGCCGTTGAGATACCGATCGGTGAGCAGGCCCTGAGCGAGGGGAGAGAACGCGATGCAGCCAACTCCCTCGGCGTCGAGCACGTCGAGGAGCCGTTCTTCGATCCAGCGGTTCAACATCGAATACGAGGGCTGGTGGATGAGCAGTGGTGTGCCCAACGCTCGAAGGATTCGCACGGCCTCGCGCGTGCGTTCGTCGGAGTAGGACGAAATCCCCACGTAGAGGGCCTTGCCCTGGCGCACGGCGCTGTCGAGCGCGCCCATGGTCTCCTCGAGCGGCGTCGTCGAGTCGAAGTGATGGTGATAGAAGATGTCGACGTAGTCGAGACCCATGCGCGTGAGACTCTGGTCGAGGCTGGCGAGAAGATACTTGCGCGAACCCAGATCGCCGTAAGGACCGGGCCACATGTCCCAGCCGGCCTTGGTCGAGATGATGAGCTCGTCGCGCAATGACGCGAAGTCCTCGCGCAGCAAGCGCCCGAAGTTCTTCTCGGCACCGCCGTAGGGCGGTCCGTAATTGTTGGCGAGGTCGAAGTGGGTCACCCCCTGATCGAAGGCGCGACGAAGAATCGCCCGCTGGGTGTCAATCGGGCGGTCGTCGCCGAAGTTGTGCCAGAGACCGAGTGAGATGGCCGGCAACTTCAAACCACTTCGGCCACTTCGTCGGTAGCTCATCTGCTCGTAACGAGTACTTGAAGGTTGAAAGGTGTCCATGAGCGCAGCGTACCTTCAACCAACAGGCGACGGCTCCAGTCGATCGGGGCGGGTCGACATTTAATGAACGAGAAACGTGCGCGACGTATGACGTGAGTAGCGTGACCTGATGGGCATGGTTTTCGAGGAGGATGCGTCCGGCGCATGGAACGAGATGTTCGAAGCGCCTGGCAAGCCTCGACCCATCTACGAGCGCCTCTTCGCTGAGCTGGATCGCTTTGAACCGGATGAACTCCTGCAGCGGTCCGATCAACTGTCGCACACGTTTCTCGACCGGGGCGTGACCTTCGCGCACAGTGGCGAGGATCGCCCTTTCCCCTTGGACTTGATGCCACGCCTACTCGGAGCGGCGGAGTGGGACCTCTTGTCGCGGGGTATTGGCCAACGGGTCCGCGCGCTCGAGGCGTTCCTTGGCGACGTGTATTCGCAGGGTCGCATCTTCAGCGAAGGACTGATACCGAAATCAGTTGTCACCTCGAGCTCGCATTTCTGTCGGTCGGCGTATTCGATTGAGCCACCAAACGGCGTGCGCATCACGGTCGCGGGCATCGACCTGGTGCGCGATGAACTGGGGCGGTTTCGGGTGCTCGAGGACAATGTACGGATTCCCTCGGGCGTGAGTTACGTGATTGAGAATCGACGAGCGATGACCCAGACGTTTTCGGCCCTCTTCTCCGATCACCGGGTGCATCCGGTGGATTCATATCCCGCCCGGTTGTTGGCGGCGTTGCGGATGGCGGCCCCCCGCGGGGTGAGCGAGCCGGTCGTGGTCGTGCTCAGTCCTGGGGTGTACAACGCCGCCTATTTCGAGCACGTGCTCCTTGCGCGGATGATGGGAGTCGAACTCGTGGAGGGGCGCGACTTGGTGTGTCGCCTGAATCACGTCTACATGCGGATGACCAATGGAGAACGCCCCGTGCACGTCATCTATCGTCGGGTCGACGACGAGTGGCTCGACCCGCTCCAGTTCCGCCCGGATTCAGTGATTGGAGTCGCCGGTCTGGTGAACGCGGCCCGGGCTGGCAACGTAGCCCTGGCGAACGCGCTCGGCAACGGAGTGGCCGATGACAAACTCGTGTACACCTACGTGCCGTCGTTCATCCGCTACTACCTGGGCGAAGAACCCTTGTTGGACAATATCGAGACCTACCGCTTGGGGGATGCGGAGATTCGTGATGAGGTCCTCGGTTCACTCGATTCGTACGTGCTGAAGCCGGTGGATGGTTCCGGTGGCCAGGGCATCGTCATTGGCCCTCAGGCCGACGAAGTTGTGCTGGGCGAAGTTCGCGATGCCATCACGGCCGCACCACGCAACTGGATTGCCCAGCGACCAGTCGCACTCTCCACACACCCGACCCTCGTGAACGATCGGGTCTCACCACGCCATATTGACCTTCGCCCTTTCGCGGTCAGCGATGGGCAGGGTGTCTGGGTCTTGCCGGGTGGCCTGACTCGGGTCGCGCTCGGCGCGGGCGAACTGGTGGTCAACTCCTCTCGGGGCGGGGGATCCAAAGACACGTGGGTACTCAACGATCAGGCGACACCCGCGCGTGCGCCCTCGCCCTCGAGTGGACAGCCACCGCGCGGCGCCGGGTTCATCCCTCGCCAGAACGATGAGTACCTGTATCCGGAGGTGGAGCAGTGAGCGAGCACGGCATGCTCTCGCGCCTCGCGGAGTCGCTCTACTGGATTGGGCGCTACGTGGAGCGCGCCGACGACACCGCACGCACGGTCGACTCCTACGTCCACCGAATGGTCGAGGACCCGTTCAACGATGAGGATGCGACGTGTCGCTCACTGCTCTCGATCCTCGGCGTGGACTTCGACGCTGACCGTCCCGTCACGAAGGCCGACATGCTCCAAAGCATTGTCTACGATGTGGAGAACCCGAACTCCATTGCGGGAGCGTTCGGAGCGGCCTACGAGAATGCGCGACGCAGTCGTGACTTCATCTCGTCAGAGATGTGGATTGCGCTCAACAAGACCCGCAACAGATTGCCGCAAATGGAGGGCACGGCGCGCCTCCTCGGCCCATCCTCTTATCTTGAGTACGTGCGCGAGCGCACGGCGTTGCTGGCGGGACTGACCGACGCGACCCTCAGCCATGACGACGGCTGGAATTTTCTCGTGCTCGGCCGGACAATCGAACGCATTGACATGACGGCGCGCCTGCTGCGCGGAAGGGTGCTGAGCGCCGATTCTTCGCCCGACTGGTTGGCTTTCTTGCGGGCCAATGGGGCGATGGAGTCGTTCATGCGCAACACAAACGAACTACACGACGCCAACTCAATAGCGGCGTTCCTCGTGCTCGATCGACTGTTTCCGCGTTCGGTGCTGTATTCACTCAACCTGGCCGACACCTGCCTGTGCGAAGTCCAGCCGAGTGGGCAGCGGATCGCGTCGGCCGACTTGGCCCGTCAGAGTCTGGCCCGCGCCCGCGGACGCTTGGACTTCATGGATGCCTCCCAACTACTCGGACAGTTGCCCGAACTGCTTGAGATGCTCGAGGACACCTGTTTGCAGGTGAATGACGCCGTCACGACCAAGTTCTTCCGGCACGAAGACGCGGTGCTTTGGTCGAGCGAGGGCGGGCTATGAGCAGTGTTTCGCGACTCGGATTGGCGATTCGTCACCTCACCGGATTCACCTACGAGGGCCTCGCCAAGGCTTCGTACAATGAAGCTCGCATGACGCCGATCTCGGGTCCGCATCAGAGCGTGCGTCAGTCGCAGATCGCGGTGCGGCCCGAGGTGCCCTTCTCCAGCTACGTTGACTACTTCGGCACGACGGTCACGGCCTTCGACATCCAGGACTTCCACTCCCAATTGGAGGTGGAGGCGCGCTCGACGGTGGAGAGTCGGGCGGCGGTCCTCGAGCGGCCGTTGCCGTGGTCGGCGTTGTACGGTGAGCCGTTGATGGACCAATATTCGGAGTATCTCATCACCACGCCGAGAACCACACTGTCGGACGAGGCGGTGGCGGACGCCGCCCAGTGGTCCGGGCAACTCGATCTGCACCAGTGCGTCCGGGCGGTGGGTGACATGGTGCGTCAGCGCGTGGACTACGTGCCAGGAGCGACCACCGTGTCGTCGACGGCGCAGGAGGCTTGGGTCCGGGGCGAGGGCGTGTGCCAGGACATCACACATGTCACGATTGGATTGCTCCGTTCTCTGGGGGTGCCGGCTCGCTACGTATCGGGGTATTTGTATCCGTCGAGTGATTCGGATGTGGGTGTGATGGTGGCTGGCCAGAGTCACGCGTGGGTCGAATATTTCTCGGGGGTGTGGACCGGATGGGATCCCACGAACGCGATGAGCGAGACCGAACGACACATCATCGTGGGCCGCGGGCGCGACTACGACGACGTGGCGCCGCTGAAGGGCATCTATCAGGGACCGGTCTCGGCGAATCTCGGTGTCGTGGTGGAGATGAGCCGGCTGTTCTGATCACCAGCCGAGGTGGCGTAACGTGCCTCGTATGTGCATGGACTGGTGCCGGTCACCGAACGGGGGCGCCATACTGACCAGGTTCGGAGCCAACTGATGGCGGTGCTGTTCGGGTTGCTGACGGCACTGTCGAACGCGCTGGCGGTGACCACCCAGCACATTGCCAGCACGAGGGGCACGGAAGCGATGTCGGGTTGGCGGCTCGTCCTTCACTTGATACGTCAGCCACTGTGGCTAGTCGGCTGGGCGGCGATGGCGGGTTCGTTGGCATTTCAGTCGCTCGCCCTGCACTTTGGAGCGCTGTCGGTGGTGCAGCCGCTGTTGGTGACAGAGTTGATCTTGGCGCTCGTGTTACGTCGCGTGTGGCTGGGCCAGACGATCCGAGCCACCACGTGGTCGGCCGCAGTCGTGACTGGCGCGGGACTGATCGCATTCCTCGCGGTGATGGCTCCCACGAGCGGCAATTTCAAGCCTACGACGAGTGATTGGATTATGCCGTCGGTGGTCGCGGCGCTCGTGGTCGCGGTCTTCGTTGGCTTCGCGCAACGAGGCACGCCCCAACGACGAGCCGCACTGTTCGCGGCGGCCACCGCCATCAGTTGGGCGCTCGAAGCGGGCTTCATCAAGGCCACCACGGACGTCCTCTCCGAAATTGGTCCGATATCGATGTTCACCCGTTGGCCGGTATACGCGTTGATCGTCGGCGGAGTGATCGGGCTCTTCTGCGAACAGGCGGCGCTACACGTTGGTCCCCTCAGCGTTTCTCAACCCGTCATCGTCATCGTTGATCCAGTGATCAGCGTCGCCCTGGGACTACTCATCTATCACGAGCGAATCCAGGCCGGTCCGTGGCATCTCTCGATGGGCTTCATTGCCTTTGTCACGATGAGTGTGGGGGTCGTCGTACTCAGCCGTTTGGCGCCGGCCACAATGAATCGGGACGTGCACCGTCTCTGAGTTATTGGGCGAGCCTCGAGCCTCGAGCCTCGAGCCTCGAGGCGGACGCGACCAGGTGAGACACCGTCGCATGAGCGACGGACTGTAATCACACGCAGGTGGTCGTGCCGGACGGCGTTGTCGTGCACACCGGAACGTGAACAGTCGTCACGGTCACCGGCGGGGTGTAGACGGTCGTCGGGGGTGCGAGAGTCGTTGGCGGCGCCGTAACAGCGGGTGCCGTCGGCGTGCTTTGCGAGGGGGCGGTGCTAGGCGCGGGCTTCTTGGCAGCGGGACGGGCCACTGGTGGCGCCGGGGTCTTCGTGACAGGGGATCCGCCTGAGGGCGCGGCCTTCTTCGCCTTGGTCGGTACCGTCTTCGCGCCCTTGGACGGCACCGTGACGGGGACCTTGGCGGCACCGGTGCTTGGCGAGGTCGGAGGGGGCGTCGACACACTCGTCGACGAGGCGGAGGAGACAGCCTTGGCAGTGTCAGTGAAGTAGTTGATCAGCACGGCCGCAGCGAGCCCGGAGGTCAGGAAGACGATTTGGGTCAACTGGCGTACTCGGGTAAACCGGCGTCGGCGCTGTCGCTGAGGGGAGGAGATTGGTGAACGCATGGGCTCTGCTCAGGTCGCTTGTGGCGCCGACTCAGTCGTCTCCGCCGTAGCTACCATCACCACCGCTGTACGTCACGGTCGGTATGGGCGCGATGGTCGTCGTCGGGGCGATGGTCGTCGTCGGGGCGATGGTCGTCGTCGGGGCGACGGTGTGGGCCACTACTGGCTGAGTGGGCGGCGGCGTTGCGGGGGGTTGGACCGGTGTGCTCGGTGAACTCGTCGGGACCGGTGCACTCACGTGCCGGGTGGGCACTGAGGTGCTGGTGGTTGTCGTGGCCGCCTGGGACTGGGTAATGGAACTCTTGGTTGGCTGGCCCAGTCCGTGGTGGGCGACGAGGCCGACCGCAAGACCAATGGTGACGACACCCGTCGTGATCCATGAAGCAAGTGCACGTATATGGTCCATTGCGTCTCCTTCCCCAGTACCTGTTCGCCAACGACCCTATCGAGACATCCTTAGAAAACCCAAAGAAATCACTTACAAGAATAGGTAGGCAGTTTGTGAATTCACTGAGAAAGATGACTCTGGAACATCAACTACTCGAGACGGTGACGCTACTGCGTTCAAGCGATTTATATCTGGCGACCGGATGCGAAGGAGCCAACGCCGAAGGAGTCGATGACTCGGCGTTGTCGACGTCGCCGACCGCCTTGACTCCCCGTGGTTCGAAGGAGACGACGCGATCGACGGGCACGCTGCATACCGGTCGACGGGCGACTGCCCCTTCACGACCGGAGTCCCATATCTGCAATTGACCCTCGACGATACTCATCTCGGTGCCTTGCACGACGCACACATCGCTGCCACGTATTGTCCGGTGGCCTTCTCCACGATGTTGTAGTTGGCCAGCTCTGACACCTCCGGGAGTAATTTCGAGAGAACGAATGTTGTTGGGTGCATCAGACACCTTGTGAATTCGTTTTGACTAGCCCCGATCATTCACCAGTTCGTCTGAACTGATCCCTCGCAATACGCGAAAATGCCCTCCGTGCAAGGGAAACTGGAGTTGCGAAACAACCAGGACACCAACCACGAAGGGCACTTCTCAGA
>Ga0307377_10003702_pt1 | contig 17066 bp, 18 predicted proteins | sample TR3MG_FD_202535 | JGI IMG/M metagenome (GOLD analysis project Ga0307377, IMG submission 202535) | Soil microbial communities from Risofladan, Vaasa, Finland - TR-3 | ecosystem: Environmental > Terrestrial > Soil > Coastal area > Acid sulfate soil | place: Finland: Risofladan, Vaasa | collected... | reverse complement strand
GATTCGCGTTCGCTGTGTATCGCGCGCGAGACGCTGGCGCGCCACGAGGGGCTGGCCGATTTCGCGTTCGCCATGCAGGGGCTGGGCTCGGGCGCCATTTCCATCGCCGGCAGCGAGGAACTGAAGCGGCGCTACCTGCCGCGCGTGGCCCGCGGCGAGGCCATCGCCGCCTTTGCCTTGTCCGAACCCGATGCCGGTTCCGACGTGGGCGCGATGACCACCAGCGCGCGCCGTGAAGGCGAACACTACGTGCTCGACGGCGAGAAGACCTGGATTTCCAACGGCGGCATCGCCGATTTCTACTGCGTCTTCGCACGTACCGGAGAGGCCGCAGGAGCGCGCGGCATCAGCGCTTTCGTCGTCGATGCGGCGACGCCCGGCCTCGAGGTCGCCGCGCGCATCGAGCTGATCGCGCCGCATCCGCTGGCGAGCCTGCGCTTTCGCGGCTGCCGCGTGAGCGCGTCCCAGCGCCTGGGCGAATCCGGCCAGGGATTCAAGGTGGCGATGCAGACGCTGGATATTTTTCGCGCGTCGGTTGCCGCCGCGGCACTCGGATTCGCGCGGCGCGCACTGGACGAAGCGCTCGCGCGCGCGAAGGAGCGCAAGATGTTCGGCCAGACGCTGGCGGACTTTCAGCTCACGCAGGCGGCGATCGCCGACATGGCCACGGCCATCGACAGCGCCGCGCTGCTCACTTATCGCGCCGCCTGGCTGCGCGACGTCCAAGGTGCGCGCACCACGCGCGAGGCGGCGATGGCCAAGATGGTGGCGACCGAATCGGCGCAGCAGGTCATCGACCGCGCGCTGCAGATGTTCGGCGGTCTCGGCGTGGTGAGCGGCTACCCGGTGGAAAAGCTTTACCGCGAGATTCGCGCGCTGCGCATTTACGAAGGCGCGACCGAAGTGCAGAAGCTGATCATCGCACGCGAAACCTTGAAGGCTTAGCAGCGGTTGCAGAATGAGATGTCATTCCGAGGCCCTCCCCCGAGGGGACTTCCTCCGGGGCGTCGGCCGAGGAATCTGCTTTTTCGTACTATGAAAAGCAGAATCCTCGCTTCGCGGAATGACGGAATTGCGATTATCAGCGATGCTGCTTGAGGCAGACCTGTACCGCGTGCGCCGGCAAGGGCGGGTGGGGTGGTTCCATTACTGGATCTGCCGGTGCCGGATCATGACCTGGTTGCCGGCGCCGAAAGCCGCGCCGAGGCGTTCGGCGAAATACACCGAACGGTGCTGTCCGCCGGTGCAGCCTATGGCTACGGTGAGATAGCTGCGGTTTTCGCGCTGGAAAGCGGGCAGCCAGGTGGCGATGAAGGCGTGGATGTCGCGGTACATGTTCTGCGTCGCTTCGTCCTTGTCCAGAAACTCGGCAACCGCGGCGTCCAGGCCGGTGAGCTCGCGCAATGCGGGCTCGTAATGGGGATTGGGCAGACAGCGCACGTCGAACACGAAATCCGCGTCCAGCGGGACGCCCTGCTTGAAGCCGAAGGATTCGAACAGCAGCGTCAGGCGCGAGCGGTCGATTTCGACCAGGTTCTTGATCCAGCTGCGCAGGGTGTTGGGCGAGAGTTCGCTGGTATCGACGTGATGCGCGAATTCGCCGACGTTGCCCAGCAGTTCGCGCTCGCGCGCGATGCTCTCGGCCACGGTCAGCTCGCCCTGGCTCAGGGGATGGCGCCGCCGCGTCTCGGAGAAGCGCTTGATCAGCGTCTCGTCCTTGGCCTCCAGGAACAACAGCCGTACGTCCACGCCCTTTTGCCTGAGCGCCGCTATCGTTTGCGGCAGCTCGCGCACCGAGGCGCCGCTGCGCGCATCCATGCTCAGCGCGACACGTTCGTGGCCGGAGCCGGCGAGCGAATCGAGCAGCGGCATCACCAAGGCTACCGGGAGATTGTCCACGCAGTAATAGCCGCTGTCTTCCAGCACGTTGAGCGCGACGCTCTTGCCCGAGCCCGAAAGACCGCTGATCAAGACCAGTTGCATGACGGCAGGATAGCACCCGCCTGCGGAAAATAAAAAGGGCGCAAGCGATGCTTGCGCCCGGTTGCCGGAAGGCTAAAGAACCGTTAGTGCTTCTTAAGGCATCCGCTCATGAACTTCTTGCGCTCCGCGCCTTTGAGCTTTTTCTCCTTGGCTTCCTTGTTGCAGGCGCGCATTCTGCTTTGCTGTGGGGTTAATTTCTTTGCCGCCGCGGGTGCTGCCGGTTTTTCCATCGGCTTCTTTTCCTGCGCTTGCGCCACGGATACGCAAAACAAGCCTGCTGCCAATGCTGCGATCAATTTGCTCATGTTTTCTCCCTTGTCTTGGTTATTGACGATCAACAAACCACAAACAACGAACCACGAACAACGAACCACGAACCACAAACAACGAACCACGAACAACGAACAACGAACAACGAACCACGAACAACGCCTCAATTAGCCTCGCGTTTCAGCTCCCCCTGCTGCCTGGCGACGAAATCCTGGGTGCTATCGTAGCCGCGCAGCTGCAGTATGTAATTGCGCACCGCTGCTTCCACCAGCACTGCCAGATTGCGCCCGGCGGCCACCGGGATGGCGATCTCGCGGATGGGCAGGCCGAGGATGTCCTCGGTGAGTTCGTGCAGGGGCAGGCGGTCGGTAGGAGCGGCGCCGGCCTGGCCCGACTTCTCCAGGTGCACGATCAGCTTGAGGTTCATCTTCGGTCGCACGGCGGTTTCGCCGAAAATAACGCGGATATTGAGCACACCCAGTCCACGCACCTCGAGGAAATCCTTCAGCAGCGGCGGGCAGCGCCCCTCCAGAGTCTTGGCCGCGATGCGCGAGATCTCGACCACGTCGTCGGCGACCAGGCCGTGGCCGCGGCTGATCAACTCGAGCGCGAGCTCGCTTTTGCCCACGCCAGATTCGCCGGTGATCAGCACGCCCAGGCCGAGCACGTCCACGAACACGCCGTGCCTGGAGGTCGAATCGGCCAGAGCCTTGGCCAGGTAGCGGCGCAGGGTATCGATGACGGCATCGGCAGCCGAGGCGGTGGCCAGCACCGGCACGTTCCCCGATTCTGCCGACTGCAGCAGGGCCGGCGGCGCGGCTACGCTCTCGGCGAGGATGATGGCCGCCGGTTCGGCCGCAAACAGATTGGCGATGACCTGGTCGGTGGCGTCCCCGCTATAGCCGTCGATGTAGGCAAGCTCGCGCCGGCCGAGGACTTGAATACGATTGGGGTGGATCAGGTTGAGATGGCCGACCAGTGCCGCGGCATCGGCGCTGTCGCGGCGCACCGGCAGCGCTTCGCCGCCGCGGCCGGTAACCCAGCCTAAGCCCAGTCTAGCGGCGTTGTCCTCATACAGCCGCGCGATGCTGGTCTGTAACATCGGGTTGCCAGTTGCTGATAAGCTGGTGCAGGCCGGCGGGGTCCGCAGCCTGGATCATTTGCTCGCGCAGATTGGGGTCGGAAAACATCTGCGCCAGTTCCGACAGGATTTGCAGATGCTGTTCGGTAGCCTGCTCCGGCACCAGCAGCACGAACAACAGCTTGACCGGCTTGCCGTCCGGGGAGTCGAAGGGCACCGGGACGCTCAGGCGCACGAACGCCGCCACCGCTTCGCGCAAACCCTTGATCCGGCCGTGTGGAATGGCCACTCCCTGACCCAGCCCGGTCGACCCCAGGCGCTCGCGGGCGAACAGGCTGTCGAACACCAGGCTGCGCGCAAGGCCTTGGTTATTCTCGAAAATAAGGCCGGCCTGTTCGAACATGCGCTTCTTGCTGCTGACCTCGAGGTCGAGGACGATGTTTGCGGGCGGCAGCAGTTTTGAAATGAGATTCATGGCGTAAGAGAAGTGGGCGGCGGGTGTGCGGCGGGTTCGGATCGGTCGGGCGCCCCCGCAAGGCGCGCCATTTTACCGCAAATCCACGGGCGTGTTGCGCTGCGCCGCACGAGACAGGCTGGAAGCCAGCTGCGCTCGAACCCGGCTTACTCCTCTCCCTCCTCCCCTGGCTGGCGTTTGAGCGTTTCGTGGGGGTGGTCGTAGGCCTTGCCCTTGTGCTTGATGATCTGGCGGTCCAGCTTGTCCATCATCAGGTCAATCGCCGCGTACAGATCCTCATCTTCGCTTTCGACATGGATGTCCTTGCCGCGCATGTGCACGCCGATCTCCGCCTTCTGCCGCAGCTTTTGTACCGACAGGATGACGTTGATGTCGATAACCTGGTCGAAATGGCGCTGGATGCGCTCGAGTTTGGACAGGACGTAATCGCGGATGGGCTGGGTGACTTCGACGTGATGACCACTGACCTGTACGTTCATCTCCGACTCCTTTCAAAGTTACAAGGACTTGCGCAGGCTGACCGGCGGGATACGCAGCGATTCCCGATATTTGGCAATCGTGCGGCGCGCCACCACGATGCCCTGTTCGCCCAGAATTTGGGCAATCTTGCTGTCCGATAAAGGCTTCTTGCAGTCCTCCGCGTGGACCAACTGCTTCAGCAAGGCGCGGATCGCGGTGGCCGAACAGGCGCCGCCGGTTTCCGTGGCCACGTGGCTGCCGAAGAAATATTTCAGCTCGAAGATTCCGCGCGGCGTGGCCATGAACTTCTGCGTGGTCACGCGCGATACCGTGGATTCGTGCAGGCCCAGGGTCTCGGCGATCTCGCGCAGCACCAGCGGCCGCATCGCTACTTCGCCATGTTCGAGGAAGTGTCGCTGCCGCTCGACGATCGCCTGCGTCACGCGCAGTATGGTTTCGAAGCGCTGCTGTACGTTTTTGATCAGCCAGCGCGCCTCCTGCAGCTGATTGGACATCTGCGCCCCGGCCGAATACTGCTTGCTTTGCAGGATTTCCGCATACATGCGATTGACGCGCAACTTCGGCATGGCGTCGGGGTTGAGCCTGGCGATCCAGTCGTCTTTCACCTTCTTCACGATGACGTCGGGCACAATGTAGCGCGTCTCGCTTGTCGAGTATTCGGCGCCGGGATGGGGATTCAGGCTCTGGATCAGGTGCTGCGCCTCGCGCAGGCTCGCGTCGTCACAATGGAGCTGCCGCTTCAGTCGGGCGAAGTCGTGCGCGGCGAGCGCATCCAGGTGGGCGTGGACGATGGCGATGGCAAGCTCGCGCGCTGGCGTGTCGGACGGCAGCGCCCTCAGCTGCAGTTCCAGGCATTCGGCGGGCGTGCGCGCCCCTACGCCGGTGGGGTCCATGCTCTGCAGGTGATGCAGGGCGATGTGCAACTCATCCAGCCCGACCTCCAGTTCCGGAGGCAGCATTTCGACGATTTCCTCCAGGCTTTGCGACAAGTAACCGCCTTCATCCAGTGCCGCGATCAGGGTGTTGACCAGGCTCTTGTCACGCGCCGACAGCTGCGTCAGGGCGAGCTGACCCATCAGGTATTCGCCCAGCGTGGGCGTGCTTGCCGCCAATTGCGGATAATCCACATCTTCACCGTCTTCGCGCCGCGAGGGAGCAGAGGCCGCATCGGCAAACCAGTCTATGTCGGCCGTCTCCGCCGAGGGCGAGTCCGCGGGCGAGTCCGCGGGCGGCGCGGTCTCCGCGCCGGCGGCATATTCCTCGCGCTGCGGGCCCTCGGGCGGCGGCGCAACGGGCCCGGCTTCGGCTTCGTCGAGCTCGAGCAGCGGGTTTTCCATGAGGAATTTTTCCAGCTCCTGGTTCAACTCCAGGGTGGATAGCTGTAGCAGCCGTATGGATTGCTGCAACTGCGGCGTGAGGGTCAGCTGCTGCGACAGCTTGAGTTGCAGGGTTTGTTTCATCTTGAGCGGGAGCGTAGCGTCAGGGTGGTCTAAGACCCTGGCTACATGCGGAAGTGCTCCCCAAGGTAGACGCGTCTCACGTTTTCATTATAGACGATCTCATCGGGCTTGCCCTGTGCCAGCACCGATCCCTCGTTGATAATGTAGGCGTGGTCGCAGATGCCCAGGGTCTCGCGCACGTTATGATCCGTGATCAGCACGCCGATTCCCCGCTGCTTCAGAAAACCGATGATCTTCTGGATGTCGAGCACGGCGATCGGGTCGACGCCGGCGAACGGTTCGTCGAGCAGGATGAAACTCGGGCGGGCGGCAAGCGCGCGCGCGATTTCGACGCGGCGGCGCTCGCCGCCGGACAGCGACAGCGCCGGGTTGCTGCGCAGGTGTGCGATATGCAGTTCGCCCAGCAGACTCTCCAGGCGTTCCGCGATATCCGCCTCGGACAGGTCCTGCAGTTCAAGCACCGCCTGCACGTTTTCCTGTACCGTCAGTTTCCTGAAAACCGAGTTTTCCTGCGGCAGGTAGGACAAACCCAGCCTGGCCCGGCGGTGGATCGGAAGCCGGCTGATCTCCGTGTCGTTCAGGAGGATGCTTCCCCCGTCGAGCCGCACCAATCCGACCATCATGTAGAAACAGGTGGTCTTGCCGGCGCCGTTCGGCCCGAGCAGGCCGACGACCTCGCCGCTTTGCACCTCGAGCGATACGTCATGCACGACGGTGCGCGCCTTGTAGCGCTTGTTCAATTTGCTGGCTTTGAGTCGGCTCACTGCGGCTTTGGCTGTTGCGCGCCTGGAGCGGGCGCCTTGTCGGCTTTTTCGGCGCTCGCGCGTGGCTGGATCACCGCGTGCACCCGTGCGTCGGGGCTGGCGTCTGCGCCGGGGGTTACGGTGAAATACTCGGTGGGACTGTCGTAGGAGATGTAGTTGCCGCGCACTTCGTCGGCGGGGTCGCGCTTGAGCCAGGCATGATTGAAAAACTGAATCCGGTCTGCCTTGCCGTCGTATTCGATACGGTCCGCCGCGCCTTCGATGTAGCCGTTCGCGCCGTCGCGCTTTTGCCGGAAGGTGGCCGGATTGCCGATGGCGGTGGCGTACTGGAAGCCGTCCTTGTCCTGGCGCACCGTGACCTTGTCGGCATGTATGGTCAGCGTTCCCTGTGTAATCACCACGTTTCCCTCGAATACGCTGACCTTCTTCGCGTCGTCGACGTGCATGCGCTCGGATTCCACGTTGATCGGCTTGGAGCGATCGCCCTTTTCCGCCTGCGCCGGCGCGGCCAACAGCCCCGCGCAGCAGGCGCAGGCGAGAAGAAGAATACGCAGTTTATTTGGCCACATCGAAGCTGCCCCGTACCTGCGACAGTAGCGCGAGCTGCTGCGTCTTGTTGTTGAATTCCATGCCGACCCCGGAGAGCCGGGACTTGTCCTGGGTAATGAGGACCGCCTTGTCGGTGCGGGCGAAGTCGCGGTCGGGGAAGACGTCCAGATATTCGGTTTGCACGCGCATTTCGCCTTCCCCTTTGCCGGCCATGCGCACCACCAGCACATTGCCGTAAAGTTTCACTTCCTTGCCGCGACTGAGGATCAGGCCGCGGTCGCTGCGCATGGTGATCGGGCTCGCCTTGTCCTGGCGCTGAACCAGGCGCGGCGCGAGGACATCGGTGCTGTCGTCGTCGGGATAATGTGTCATGCGCGCGGCGGAAAGGACGTATTCGGGATGCCCGGCGGCGTTCATTTGGGTGATGTCGAGGTCGTCGGCGATGAAATCCGGATCGTGGCGCAGTCGCCCAGACTGGTCCGGCTGGGGCAGCTGCACCGCGCGCTCCAGCCAGAAGCTGCCCGCCGCCAGCGCCAGCATCAGCAGCAGCGGAAACAAACTGGATATGCGGCTGCGTCTCATCGGATGCGGCTCACTGCAAATGGGCGCCGATGGCGCGCTCTAGCGCGCCCTGGGCGCGCAGGATGAATTCGCAGACTTCGCGCACGGCGCCGTGTCCGCCAGGCGCGCGCGCCACATAGTGGGCGCGGCTCTTCAGCGCCTGCGGCGCCGCAGGCACGGTCGCGGCAAAACCGCAGCGCGTGATCAGCGGCAGGTCGATCAGGTCATCGCCCATGTAGCCCGATTGTTCGGCGGCGAGATCGGTCTGCGCCAGCAGCGCGGCGTAGGCGGCGCGCTTGTCCTCCGCCCCCTGGTACAGGTGCGCGATGCCGAGGTTGGCCGCGCGCAGCGCGACCGCGCGCGATGTCCTGGCCGTGATCAGCGCGACTTCGACGCCGTATTGCCTGAGCATCCGGATGCCGAGGCCGTCCTGGATATTGAACGCCTTCAGTTCCTCGCCGCGCTCGGAATAATAGAGGGTGCCGTCGGTCATGACGCCGTCGACGTCGAAAATCATCAGCTTGAGCTCCTTGGCGCGAAGCAGTGCGCCATCCAGCCCCTCGCTTGTCAGCGCGCCGTCCGGCCCCCCGCGCTCCAGTGCCTTGTCCATCGCGGTTCAGATCACCTTGGCGCGGAACAGATCGTGCATGTTCAGCGCGCCCACCAGCTTGCCTGCGTCGCTCACCACCAGCAGCTGGTTGACCTTGTACTCTTCCATGATCTGCACCGCTTCGACCGCCAGCTTGTCCGGGCCGATGCAGCGCGGCTTGCGCGTCATGACGTCGGCGATGCGCGCAGCCTTGATGTCGTCGACCTGGGCCAGCGTGCGGCGCAGGTCGCCGTCGGTGAATATGCCGCTCACGCCCGCGGCGTCATCGAGCACGGCGGTCATGCCCATGCGCTTATTGGTCATTTCCAGCAGGGCTTCGGAAAAGCTGGCGTTTTGCGGCACCGCGGGCACATCGTCGCCGGTGCGCATCACGTCGCGTACATGGGTGAGCAGGCGCCGCCCCAGCGCGCCGCCCGGATGCGAGCGCGCGAAATCCTCGGCGCCGAAACCCTTGGCATCGAGCAGGGCGATCGCCAGCGCGTCGCCCAGCGCCAGTGCCGCGGTGGTGCTCGCGGTGGGGGCGAGATTCAGCGGGCAGGCCTCCTTGTCGACGTGCGCGTCCAGGTGCACATCGGCCTCGCGCGCCAGCGCCGAATTGGCGTTGCCGGTGATCGCGATCAGGCGCGCGCCCTGGCGTTTGAGCAAGGGCAGGATCGTGAGCAGCTCCTCGCTTTCGCCGGAATTCGACAGCGCAATCAGCACGTCGTCGCGCGCGATCATGCCGATATCGCCGTGGCTCGCCTCGGCCGGGTGCACGAAATAGGCCGGCGTGCCGGTGCTGGCCATGGTGGACGCGATCTTGCGCGCGATGTGGCCGGACTTCCCGATGCCGCTCACCACCACGCGGCCTTTGCAGTTGAGCAGCAGCGCCACGGCGTCGAGAAAGCTCTGGCCCAGCCGCGCAGCGAGGCCCTGTACGGCTTCCGCTTCGATGGCGAGCACCTGTTTTGCCAGCTCCAGCGCGGTCTTGGACGGTAAGATTTTGTCCATGCGGGACGCTGCAGGTATCATGGTTCAAAGTATAGCAGAAGCCCACACCCTCCTTCCGGCGCCCGCATGCGATGAACACCCCTTTGGAACTGGTACTGGTGCTGCTCGCGAGCGCGGTGCTGGTGGTGGTGCTGGCGCGCATCCTGCACCTGCCACCCATGCTCGGCTACCTGCTGGTCGGCGTGGCGATCGGGCCGCATGCCCTGCACTGGATCCCGGAGAGCAGGGAATCCGGCTATGCCTATCTGGCCGAATTCGGCGTGGTGTTCCTGATGTTCTCGATCGGCCTGGAATTCAGCCTGCCCAAGCTGTTCAACATGCGCCGCGTGGTGTTCGGCATCGGGCTGGGGCAGGTGCTGCTCACCGTATTCGCGCCGACTGCGCTCGCCTGGCTGCTGGGCTTTTCCTGGCAGATCGGCTTCGCGCTCGGCGGGGCGCTCGCCATGTCCTCGACCGCGATCGTGAGCAAGTTGCTGGCCGAGCGCATGCAGCTCGAATCCGCGCACGGGCGCGAGATCATCGGCGTCCTGCTGTTTCAGGACCTGGCCGTGGTGCCGCTGCTGATCCTGATCCCGGCGCTGGCGCAGCCGGCCCAGCACCTCGCGCCGGTGCTGGCGCTGGCGCTGGCGAAAGCCGCGGTGGTGCTGTTCCTGATCCTGTTCGCCGGGCAAAAGCTGATGCGCGGCTGGTTCCATATCGTCGCGCGGCGGCGCTCGCACGAATTGTTCGTGCTGAACGTGCTGCTGATCACCCTCGGCCTCGCCTGGGCCACCGAACTCGCCGGCCTGTCGCTCGCGCTGGGCGCGTTTCTCGGCGGCATGCTGATCTCGGAAACCGAATACCGGCACCAGGTGGAAGAAGACATCAAGCCGTTCCGCGATCTGCTGCTGGGCTTGTTCTTCGTCACCATCGGCATGCAGCTGGATGTGTCGGTGGTGATCGACAAGTTCGGTTTGGTACTGCTGCTGTTCGCCGGACCGGTGCTGTTCAAGTTCGCGCTGATTGCCCTGCTTTCGCGCCTGTTCGGAGCGACGCCGGGCAATGCCCTGCGCACCGCGCTGGCGCTGGCGCAGGCGGGCGAGTTCGGCTTCGTGCTGCTGGTGCAGGCTGGCGACGTGCATCTGCTCGGCGAAGCCCTGCTGCAGCCCATCCTCGCGGCGATGCTCCTGTCCATGCTGAGCGCGCCGTTCCTGATCCATTACAGCGACAAACTGGTGCTGCGCTTCGTCGGCTCGGAGTGGATGCTGCGCTCGCTCGCGCTGCACCAGATCGCCGTCTCCGGCATGGCGGCGGCAAAGCACGTGGTGCTGTGCGGCTACGGCCGCACCGGCCAGAACCTGGTGCGCTTTCTCGAGCAGGAAAGCATAGGCTACGTTGCGCTCGACCTCGACCCGGAACGGGTGCGCGAGGCCGCCGCGGCCGGCGAGACCGTGGTGTATGGCGACGCGGGGCGGCGCGAAGCCCTGATCGCCGCGGGCCTCGCCCGCGCCAGCGCGCTGGTGATTTCTTTCCCGGACATACCCGCCGCGCTCAAGATCCTGCACCATGCGCACGCGATCAATCCGGCGCTGCCGGTGATCGTGCGCACGCTGGATGACGCGGACATGGAGCGGCTGCAGATGGCCGGCGCCGCCGAGGTGGTGCCCGACACCTTCGAATCCAGCCTGATGCTCGCCAGCCACGCGCTGGTGCTGATGGGCGTGCCGCTGGCGCGCGTGGTGCGCAGCGTGCGCGCCGTCCGTGAAAACCGCTACAGCCTGTTGCGCGGCTTTTTCCACGGCGAAGGCGACGCCGTGGCGGATGCGGCGGAGCAGCGCCAGCCGCGCCTGCATTCGGTCACGCTGACCGAAGGCGCTTATGCGGTCGGCAGAACGCTGGCCGAAGTGGATCTGGCCACACTCGGGGCAGCGGTGACGCGGGTGCGCCGGCGCGGCATCCGCGCCAGCGAACCCGGACCGGACACCCGTTTCGAAACCGGCGACGTGGTGGTGGTGCTGGGCGAGCCCGATGCGCTGGAGGCAGCGGAGATACGCCTGCTGCAGGGGGTCAATTAGGAGGTGCGGGGCACGCGTCATCCGCTGGATAAATCAGCAGTACTGGGGTTTCTCTTCGCCAAATCACGGGGGGTATCTCTTCCGGATAAGTGATTTCGTACTTCGGCCGGGCGCTTCGCCAGCTGAGGCGAATTCTTGCTATAATCGAATCACAATTTGATGCGATTAATTGACACTAACCAGCATAAGCCCACAAATTCACACAAGAGCCTCATTAATTGAGTCTAATACGATGCCGGAAACCATCGATCCCCGTTGGGTTTGGCAGTCCCGGTCTTGGCCGAACTTCGGCTATGACCAGCAGACGCTAGCCGCACCGCTTACTCGCGCTCGTTTCGCTCAGGGAAAGCTCCTAGGCAAGGCGGAGGCGGTTGGTGCCCAGGGCTTTGCAGGTAGCTTGCAGGAGCTTTGGACCGGAGAAGCCGTCGCAACCGCAGAAATAGAAGGCGAGAAGCTTAACGTCGATGCCGTGCGCTCGTCGGTCGCACGACGCCTCGGTGTCGCCTCGTCGTTCGCCGCCGCGGTGCCGCGTGATGTCGAGGGCCTGCTCGACGTGATGGAAGACGCGGCCGCGCGCTGGGACTCCCCTCTCACGGAGGAGCGTTTGTGCGTTTGGCAGGCCGCCCTTTTTCCAACGGGCTACTCGGGTTTGCGCCGCATCGAGGTCGGACGCTTTCGCTCGCGCCCGGAGCCGATGCAAATTGTGAGCGGTCCATTGGGTCACGAAACGGTTCATTATGAAGCGCCGCCCTCGGCGGCAGTGCGAGCCGAGATGCGAAGCTTCCTCGATTGGTTCAACCGCACGCGCGAAGTCACCGCAGGCGGCCCCGCGGACGGATTGGCACGCGCGGGTATCGCACACCTTTGGTTTGAGTCGATCCATCCGTTTGAGGATGGCAATGGCCGGATTGGGCGAGCCATCCTCGATATGGCCCTCGCTCAGGATGCGCGGCTCGGACACCGTTTGCACGGGCTCTCCCAAGAGTTCCGCGACCGGCGGGCACAGTACTACGACAGGCTGAATCATGCCCAGCGCGGCTCGGGCGACGCCACCTCCTGGCTGCTGTGGATTCTTGAGGCATTTGAGGTCTCGTGTACGCGCACAGCAGCCCTTGTAGAAGAGTCTGTCGCACGCGCTCGATTTTGGAGCAAGCACAAGAACGTCGCGCTGACCGAACGGCAGCGCAAAGCGCTAAATCGAATGCTCGACGCCGGGCCCGGTCGCTTCGAAGGTGGTATGACCGCGCGCAAGTATGCTGCGCTCACCAAAATTTCGGGCCCCAGCGCAACGCGCGAGCTCGTTGACCTTGCGCAGAAACACTTGCTCACGCCGATGGGTGCAGGTCGTTCGCGCCGTTACGAGCTCACGATTCCGGGCTGGGAATGGACCCCTACGCCGGCAAAGAAGAAATGAGCCAGCTTGGCGCCGCAACGGCCGCTGCACCTCACGCCCAAGGGTCGGGAATCGTCAGCGTCGAGGCCGGCAAAACGCCGCTGAATCCGTTGCGCGAAACCGGCGCCGGCGGGCTGCGTCTGTACCGCCCGGCGCAGGATTTCGCGAACCTCCTGCTCCATGGAGCAACCGTGGCGGGCCGCTTGCTGGCGCAGCAGGCTCTTGAGTTCATCGTCGACATTGCGGATGGTCAGGCTGGCCATGAGAGCGCCCCCAGTGATTGCAGTGCCTGCATTGTATGTATTGCGAGCGGCTGGCGCAGGATCCATCGGGAGACACGATTGCTCAGGTGCAGTCCCGTGCGCGCCGGCGTTTCCGAACCGTCATACCGCAGCCAGGCGTTTGACCGTATCCGGGTAGCGCGCGACCAGGCGGATCAGTAGTGCGGCCTGTGCGTTAGGCTTGGCGCGGCCCTGTTCCCAGTTTTCCAAGGTGCGCTCGTTGGCGCGCAGGTAGCGGGCGAATACGGCTCGCGACAATTTCAAACTCTGTCGGATGCTCACGAGTTCCTTTGCGGTAACCGTGGCGGCAGGCTTTCTCTTGACCGCATGGGTGCGCAGGGTGACCTTGCCCTCGCGCTCGTCCTTCAGCGCATCGAACCCCTCGGTCAGTTCGGAAAATATATTGCGTTTCATGCTGTTCTCCTTGCGCTCAACTCCCGCTTCAACATGTCTTTCAATGCCGCGCGTTCCTTGGCGCTCAAATCGTCGATCGTATCCTTGTCGTAGAGAGTGTAGAGCCAGAACTGATCCCCCGCGCTCCACCAGAAGTAGATCACGCGAAGACCGCTGCGCTTACCCTTGCCGCGTCGCGGATCGGCATGGCGTACCTTGCGCAGTCCGCCGATGCCCTCGATCACGTCGCCCGCTTCCGGGTTGTCGAGCAAGGCGATCTGCAAGGCCCGGAATCCCTCGTCATCCAGATAGTCTGCGCGGTGACGAGCAAAGGCAGGTAGCTCGACGAACAAGGCTTTCATGCCCTTATTATACGCAACTTGCGTACGTAGTGCCCAGTGATATCTGCCGCCGCGGAGATACGGCTGCTCACGGGCTGATGGTGTTTCCGCCTTCGGCGGGAACTAGCTGCAGGTTCTTCCTTGGTCGTGTTTGGCCAGCGCCAGCAAGGGCTCGATCGCGTGCGGGTCGGCGGCGAGCGCCTGCGACAGTATCCTGATCGTCGTCGCGCATCGCCGGGGAAATGTGTACAGGGCCTGCGCCAGCAGCCGGCGCGCCGCGGCCGCCTGGCCGTCGAAGGCGAGAAATACGGCCCGGCGCACGATGATCGCGTGCGCCGGAAAGCTGCGCGCAACGCGTTCGCTCATTTTCAGCATCTCGGGAAGCCGGCTGCGATCCAGCGGTGCGCCCAGGATGATCCAGTATTCGGCCGGCGGCGCCATCAGGCCGTGGGTCAGCGTGCGCATCACGGCGGCGTCGCGCGCAGTGTCGGCCGCGCTGGCGAGCGTCAACGCGGTCCCGGTAATGCGCGTCGAACTCAGGCGCACGTAATCCCTGAGCAGCAAGGCCGTCGCAAGCGCGAGCGCCGCGCAGCTTGCTGCCGCCACCGTCCAGCTCAGGCGCGATCCTGTTTTCGAGCCCCTGCCCGGCTGCGTGCCCAGGCCCATCAGCAGCGCGGTGACGCCGAGAAAATGCGCGCTCCACAGCGGGAATTCGACCATCGAATGAATCAGCTCGATGCCTACGGCGGCGATGATCCACCACATCGCCGCTTGCGCGCCGGCGACATAGCGCCGCCCAGCCTGCCAGCACCAGCTGCACAGGCCGCCGAGCACCAGGAATGTGCCCAGGGCGCCGGTCTCGGCCAGGAGCTGCAGCGGCAGATTGTGGGCCGAGGTCCAGACCTGGCCGAATCGCGTGAGGTTCGGCGACAGTCCTGACCTGAATACGGCACCGGCAAATTCGCCGATGCCGACACCCCAAAACGGCGCATGGGTGAACACGTGCCAAGCCAGCAGCCACATCTGCCAACGCGGTTCGCCTTCGATTGCCACCGGCTGCAAGCGATCGAGCGCATCGTTGGCCGCATTGCTCAGCCCGAGCGCGCTGTTGAGCCACGGGACGGCGACATATTCCACCAGGATCACGGCGGCCAAAGCGAATGCGGCGAACCTCAGGCGCCGCCCGTCGCCGCCGGATTGCACTTTGTAGGCCAGCAGGCCGAGCAAGCCGTACCACAGGACGTACAGCAGCGCAGCGCGCGATCCCGACAAGGCAAAACCCCAGGCCAGCAGCACGGCGGCAGCGAGCGCAAAGCCGCTGCGCAGATTCCGCCGCAGCCGCAGGAACAGCAGCGCCGTTCCGCCGAGCGCAAGATAGTTCGCAAACAGATTGGGCTGCCCGATATTGCCGTAGGCGCGATACGGGTAGAGCAGTTCGGCGACGACATCCTGCAGCAGCGGGGGCGTACCGTAGAACTGGATCACGCCCGCGGCGGCGTTCGCCAGCGCGCCCGCGAGCAGGCACGCGGCCAGGACCGTCGCTGCGCGCTCGATGCCGTTCGCTGCCGCGAGCTGCGCCCCGAGCCAGATCAAAAGCGCCGCGTACAACACATAAAGAATGGCGAGCAGCGGCACCTGGGTATAGACCGGATGGACGAAGATGGTCTGGATGCCGAGAAACAGCGCGAACGCAAGCAGCCAGCGCGCAGGGGCGGGGAAGGATACGACCGAGGCGCCTTGTACTAGGAGCGCGGCGAGTGCGGCTGCGGCCCCGAGCACCGCAGCCAGCCACTCGGCCTCGAAAAGGTCGTTGTAAGGCAGCAGGAAGGGCAACACGCATAGGGCACCGGCAAGCAGCAAGGCCACCGTTTGTCCTTGCAGGTTCTTTGCCTTCAGAACTGGCGCCGGCGATGCCGATACGGACTCGGCTCGCGGCTCATCGGCTTGTTGTCGCTGGGTCATGGCGCGCCTGCGCGCGTATCTCGCTCGGGTGGAAATGAAAAAGCCCGCGTTCGCGGGCTTTTTCCGGCAAAGGCCGAAGCCTTACAGGCTCTTGCAAACTAGGTAAGTGTTGGTGCCTGTTTCCGCGTAGGCGGGAAAGCCCGTGGTGGCCGCTGGGACGTTCTCGTTCGGGCCTGTTTGCAGATATCCCCGTATCTGCCCGGTACTGGAAGTGGCATCGTCCATCTGGGTGTCGACCGCAATGGCGATCTTGTCCGGCAGGTTGCTGGTGCACACGATATTGCCGGTGAAACCCATTCCGGTGGTCTGCACGCCTGTGATGCCGTTAGCGGCGTTGTTGGGTTGCTGCACCGAGGAGGTTGCATCTGCGGCTGTCGTGCCGGCAACGAAGCCGGAGAGGCGCAAATCCCACCAGAACAGATTGCACTCATCTGTGCTTCCTGAGGGCGTCGACGGCGCGTCGTTGTAGGCGCACGCGCCGGGGGCGCCAACGGTATTGAATATGCCATTGCCATCGCCGGCGACCCCGCCACTCCACCGAGTCGCCGCATTCAAGTCGTCGCCGGGCAGCGCGCGGTAGCGGTCCTGGTACGAGGCCACCGCGGCGGTGATGCCGTTGAAGTCGTTGATCACGTTCTTGATCTTGGCCTGGGTGATCATTTCCTGGCCTTTCAGGATGCCGCCCAAAAGCAGGCCGATGATCACGAGCACGATGGCGATTTCGACCAAGGTGAAACCGGTTTGCTTAGTCTTCATTGCATTCCCCCGAGGGAGCGTTGATGGTTCGCTAAGGTTAGCAATATTCATGCCTGGGCTAAAGTGACATATTCCACACTTATCAGGGCCCGATAAACCATGATTCCGTTGGGATTCCGTCATGTATGTCAATTTACTGACAATTCACCTTAATGTTTTTGCCGGTGCGGGCTACGGGCCTGCGCCTGATTGCAGAGTCCGCCTTACGTCCGGCGTCTGCACGGAGTCCTCGCTCCTGCGGGCTGGCCTTGATGTCGAAGGCGGTCACGGTCTTGAGCTTCGGCCGCCGCATTTCAATTGTAAAAGTCTGTGCAGAGCTATTACACGCCATTATAGTTCCGTTAAGAGACCTTACATAATATTAAGTTGATTCGCGCCGCAAGCCTGGGCATAATAGCTCCTATGGAACCTCTTAACGAGCCTGATAGTTCCCAGGGAAGCCGCAAGACTGAATTTCTGCCAGTTCCCTTGCCAGTCGCCCGCGCAATCGCAAAACTGGGCAGCGATCTGGCGCTTGCGCGCCGTCGCCGGCATATTTCGCAAGCGTCTTTGGCTGCGCGTATCGGCGCCTCCTTGTCGACCGTTAAGCGCATGGAAAAGGGCGACATACGCATTCCGCTGCACTTTATTGCGCGTGCCCTGCACGTCTTCGGCGAATTGGAG
>Ga0307377_10003699_pt1 | contig 17071 bp, 36 predicted proteins | sample TR3MG_FD_202535 | JGI IMG/M metagenome (GOLD analysis project Ga0307377, IMG submission 202535) | Soil microbial communities from Risofladan, Vaasa, Finland - TR-3 | ecosystem: Environmental > Terrestrial > Soil > Coastal area > Acid sulfate soil | place: Finland: Risofladan, Vaasa | collected... | reverse complement strand
ACTTTGAACAAAACATTTACATGGCCTTATCAGTGTTGTCGATTGTCCGTTCGTACTTGTCGAGCAAGAGAACTAGGGCCTCTTCCAACAAAGTAGACCTAGGAATACGGGTCTCTTTGCTGAACTGGAAAAATGCATCCCGAACTGGAACACTAATGGTAGTTCCTACTTGCACTTTGTTAATTTCACTCATGGCTACTCATCCTCCTTTTGCAAATAGATTACATCATTAGATAAATGATGTCAATAGCTATATTGATATTTTGTAAAGTCCTATTCCTCCTTTTGTACGTGTCTCCGTAGAGCTTGTCCCACTTCACAATCTCGATAATGTCCAAAATGCCTGTTGCTATAATTTACTGGTTCCTTATAGCCCCAGCAATGTGGACAGAATGGGTCTTCGTCCTCATCAATCACCACCCACTCCACAAGTTCTAACGCTCCCCGCAACTTCAGTATTTCCGCTTGTAACCGTTTAATTTCTTTTTGATACTCTGACAACTGCCGATGCCATCGTTCAATCTCATTAACCACATCATCCAGTACACCCTCTATCTGTTCGTGGGTTTGCATTTGTAAACATGAAATCTGGTTTACTGCGTGAGCCAACGACTCTTTAATGATGATTTCGTTATGCATCCTCTATTCCCCCTCCATCTGTACCCCTTCATACTGTGACGCGACTTCCCTCTGCAAGTGGAACCGTAGAATTTCCGAAACAATTTCATCTGCCATTTCCATGACCAACGATAATTTTGTGTTTTGCAATACGTAATATTCCATGAACCCCGCGACGTTTACAACACCACAAATATTGATGTTCCCTACTCCGGGTAAATCTTTTCCGACTCCTGCACCAGGATTAAGCGGACCTGTTCCAAAGGATATCTTGCCTACTTTTGAAAAACTTCCTAATGATGCATCAATAGCAACAACGAATGCATCAGGGTGTTCTGAATCAATTAGACTTGTTTTCTCTCGCAGGTTGACAGCGTGTACAGTATCTTTGAGGGTTCCATACACGTTGGGTACACCAAATTCTTTAAGCTTACTTCCAACCAATGGACCCAGACAATCACCTGTACTCCGGTCTGTGCCAATGCACATGTACACAACCTCTACACCTTCCGGAATATAATCATGGAGGTTCATACCCTCACACCCTCCAACCTTCTCCACAGTTCGTTCCGGAGTACAGCAGCGCGGTGGATGTAGTGTTCGTTGTCATCAATAGAACGAGTGGTACTGTAGATGTAGCTGTAGCATGTGTGGAGTTCTGCGACAAGCTCTCCTGCGGTTAATTTGGTTACTTCCTTTTGGAATTTCATTGTATTACCTCCTTCAAATTTATAGGGAGGGGGTTGCCCTCCCCGGTGTTACAGATTCAAGTCATATTCAAAATTTGATTCAACAAGCGTATCAAGAAATTCTAGGCATGAGTTATAGTTGCCAATAAAAACCACATCGTAATCACCTTCAAAAGATGTAACTCGCCGGACTTCATGTGTACCATTCTTATACAGAAGATAATATTCCTCGCCGCCAGTGTAAAAATTAATCATTAAAATCATCCTCCCTTTCACTTCTTGAATTGATTATCTCATGCTGTCATCAAGAAGTCAACAACTTTTCGTGTGTTTATCAAATTATTTTATTCCTTGTATCCTTGTTGACAAACCAATGACAGTGGAATACACTGGAGTCATCTTGAAAGGAGGAATTGACATGGCTGTCACGAAAGGTTATAAGAAAGTCACTACTGGAGTTTGTCTTAGCGAGCCTGTGCTTAAGGCTCTAAATCTTTTAGCTAGTAAGCACTCCCGGAGTAAATCACACATTGTCGAGACTCTTTTGCTGCAAGACTTGGAATTTATAATTGCGTTCGAGGAAGCTATGAAGGAATTTGAAAAGGAGGAAGAAGAATGAAAATTCCCTCTCTTCTCCCTATCTACAAACTCTGGACAGTGATAGAATTTTACGACGATGTAGAAATTATCCTTGGCTACATCCTTGGAGAACCTTCCTCGAAGTGGATTCGCCATGAAGACAGAGACATCACCTATCAGGTCTTGTGGGCGGATGGGCATCGAGTATACGTGAGAGAAGTGATAGAATGACATGGCAACAGGATTTTCCTGTTAGTTCCGTTCGGCAGGCATCCAGTCTATCCTTGCCGCTTCTGCCCGGAATCGCGAATCAGAATGATTTTGCCAGCAGATACCAACTCAGCAAAAACGTGCCCCGTCAATACCGGGATGCACGTTCCCGCCTTGCGGGCTATCAGAATTATCGTGAGTGGATTGAGACACGGGAAGAAGAGGGCACCAAAAGAGGGCCGAAATTCAAGGGAAAATACAACGGAGAACCGAATCTGTTTATATTTTACAATCTGACACCGAAGACCAAAGAAATTCATTTTAAAGAAAGTACGTTTAAAAAACATAACCGGGATATTGAAATGCTACTTAAAAATGCGCCAGAAGATAGGATAGTCTACATAGTGGCTCTTTTGCTGGATGCAAAGTACGGCAATAATTGTGATACTCCCATCGATAACTGGTCATGGGTTACGCCGTTGTCCTATACACCCATATTCGGTGTTTGGACAGGCCCACTTCATAAGGCCATTTACGAATATCCAGAAATGACCTATCTTGAAAATGTTTTGCTAAGTCCTGATTTTGGAGTACTTGAATGTCCGGGCAATAAAGTACTTCATATGGGGCCACATCATGGAATCGCAGAAATGCATATCCTGTTTTTTAATCCTAACGCGAAAGAGAAATTAAAAAGAAAGAAATAAAAATTAGAGCAAGGTCGTGGTCGCTTGCGGGAACTCAGACGAGTTAAACAGAAGGAAAACCAAGTGGACTACATAGTGGTGGATATCGAAACGAAGAAGGATGACTTGGAAGGGAATCCCCTGTTAGGGGAGCCCAACTACATATCGTGGTGCATCGACGGAGAAGGTTTCGGAAAAGCAAGTGACAATTTAACAGCTTGGATGGTCTCTTATTTTTTGCAGGCAGAATATTCAGGGTGGATTTTGTATGCGCACAACGGCTTCCGTTTTGACTTCTTCCGTGTCAATTGGGAATGGTTAGCTCATCTTGGTTATACGGCAGAATATCTCACAGGGAAAGACGGGAGTATCAAATCTGTTTCTATCCAGCTTGGTGATTATCATTGGATTATCAGGGATACAGTACTGTTGGTCCCGATGCCCTTGTCAAAGTTGAGCGAAGCCTTTTCCCCCGAACATCTGAAAATTAAAAGAAAACAAACATTTTCTGAGAAGGAATTTGACCCTTTTGATTCTGAGGACGTGGAATACGCTATACAGGACAGTATCGCCTTGTGGCACGGTATTGCAAAAGTGGACAAGTTATTGCAGGAAAATTTTGGTGTGAGTATTCATGATTCCCCCACCTTACCCGGCCTATCCTACCGCGCTTTTCGGCAGACGATAGAAGAGGGGGAACAATATTCCGGGATTGGCTATGGGGTATCACATGCGGCTCGCGACAGTTATCACGGAGGGCAGACGATTGCATTTCAGACCGGTCTCTTTGAGGATGTAGTTAGTCTTGACGCAAACAGTATGTACCCATATATCATGATAACCTACCCTTTGCCTACAGGAAAAGTAAGCAGACATAATTTATTACCTAGCCATGCTCACCCGGAACTAACTCTGTGTTTAGCAATTGCTTTCATTCCAGACGGTGTATTTCCTCTTCTAAAATCAAAAAATGAGGAAGGCCAAACAGGAAATTTTAATGGAGTGGTCACAGGTTGGTTTTGGCTATTTGAACTGGAAAAACAGCGTGAACTGGGTGGCAGGTTTGATGTCCTCGAATGTTACATTTGGGAAGACTCAACAGACGTATGCTCTCGTTTCGTTTCAAAGACTCGTGATTTACGTATGCAGGACTATTACGGGCCTGTCGGAATGATTTCCAAACAGCTAGGGAATAACCTGTATGGGAAATTTGCCCAGTCAGTAGGAGAATGGTCGCTCGTTTTATCCGTCAACGAGCCGGAAGACGGGTATCCAGCTTATGACCCCAGATTTAAAAAGACGGACGGATTATTATGGAATGTCCCCGCGAAGCCCAGTTATCAGCCTGACATGACTCACTGGGCTAGTTATATAACAGCTAAGGCGAGGATACTTTTAAATGAAGGTATTCAACGCGCCGGATATGACAAGGTTCTCTATTGTGATACTGATAGCATTTTTATCCCTCGCAGTATTCTTAATTCCTTTACCTCAATTATGGGTAAAGAATACGGACAGTTTAAGGTAGAAAAAGAAGTAGAATATTTTCGAGCCATTGCACCTAAAGCCTATGTAATGGTAAAGAGTGAAGAAATAGTGGTGAAAAATAAAGGGATTCCCAGTTATTCAATCATGGAAAGCAAACGTGTGGATGAAACGATAGAATATATACAATCGAATAATTTGATTCAAATATTAAAAAAGGGGAAAGGATATGGCCGAAAGGCTACCAGAAAACTGGCAAAAGAAACAAGTACTACCAACGGCATGATAGTTAATGAAAGCTGGGTTCCTTCCAAGTGTGAGCCAAGAAAATTAGAGGAATTAAAATTTGACAAACCCTCTTTACTTTTACAGAAGATATATGCTATAGTTATGGTAGAATATCAAAACTTTGGAGGGTGAAAAAATGGAATCGGTGTCAAAGGCTGGAAAGTCTTTTGAGCCGCATGTGGAAGGGAATCTCTGGGGCGAACTAGCTGAAAAGCTAAGTGGTTCCATGGACTCCCTTGCCTTGCAATTATCCACTTTGGAAAAGAGTATGCAACGGAAGGTACATAAACAGTGGTCGCTAGTTCCTTTAGGAGGTGCCACGGTAGATTTTAATTTTGACGTTTTGGCCATTTACGTTGACAATAGCCTAAATGCTCAGGGTGTTACTTTTCAGGCCATGGGTGACTTGGGCACCTTTTCGGTTGCCGCAAACAGTCAAGTCTGGATTTATCCTTTGGGTGGAAGAATTTTTCAGGTGACGAGTAGCGGAAGTAACTGTAAGGCCATGTTTACAGACTTTATTGTTGGGAGGATATAAGGATGGAAGAAATTTTGGAATTGGATATTGACCCTGCAGAAGAGGGAGAAGAAATCATTGTCACTCCTGAACCTGCACCTATTTCTCCACCTGTTTCGCACATGCCGTCCAGCGTGTCGATGGAAGCGTGGCGCAACGTTGAGGAAATGCTTATTACTCTGTCAAACAATGTGCGTACTGGTCTCGGAGACGTTCGGGAAGACGTAAAGGGATTACTTGGAGAGGTGCGGAAAATGAATGGAAATGTAGAAGGACAGCTTTCTAAGTTAGGTATCACTATGGACGAATTCAGAGAACTGCTTCGAGCGGCCACAGTGGAGGAAGAGCCTAAAGGGAATCCCAAGGCCGATGCTCCTTTGCTCAAACCAAGAAAGCAGGGATATGCCAGTAGGAAGGTGACTCGCTGATGTCGCCTAAAATCAAATTCAATGTTCCGAAACCTAGTGAACCTGTGGAAAATCTGACTATAGAATTGCCGGCAGATAAGGTCAGCTTCCCCTCCCCCACCGAGAATAATTTCCAAAATGGGGAAGGAGTCTCTCTCCTAGAAGAAGTTTTGGCCCCACATGTCGAGAAGAAGCGGGGGAGACCCCCTAAGGATAAGGTGGTTCCTTTGGACATTGCACCGCCGATTGATGGGGTGGAGGAAGCACCAAAAAAGCGTGGGCGCAAACCCGGTTCCAAAAAGACTCCGATTCTCACTGCACAGGAAATAGGAAAGCAGGTTTTCGGCCTACATCAAATGCTCAATGTCGTGTTTCCGGGTACAGAGATATCTCGCGAATCTGCGGACATGATGGGCGAAAGTATTCAAGAAGTCATGGAAGCGTTCGACATTGTCATCAACCGGAAGGTGACAGCATTAATCGGACTGGCTGCTACAGTGGCCATCGTGGAATTTCCTGTAGCGCTCAAAGTCCGTGCAACCATCCTTGAAAGAACAAAGTCAGGCAAAGTGAACGCCAAGCCTCTGGAAATGGTACGGAAGAAAACGGTGGAAAGTGGCGAGCCTTTGAAGGAATCCATCAATCCTCTCGTGGATGGTCTATATATAGAAAAGGGGGTGCCCATGTGAACATAGCGGCGGTTCGTGAAAAACTTATTACGATTGGAGAATCTTTACCTCCTATCGAAACTTCCAAAATCCCCCTTCACTTGCGATTAATCGTGGGTAATCATCCGGAGGAAACTTTGGTTAGAATGCTGTCACAACTACCAGACCATTGGATACCTAGCATTGTGGCCGTGGCAAAAGCTTTAGTAGAAGTGAGCGAAGAAAAATGAAAATTATCCCAGCTTCCGGTTCCCGTTCTATTTTAATAGGAAAGACCGGAACCGGGAAAACAACAGTGGCGCTGCATCTCATCAGCAAAATGAAGGGCTACGGACAGGTGCAAATTCTCGCGACAAAGGAAGATGACAAACTACTTTCCTTGCCTGTGCCGATTGTGGATAAACTGGCAGAGGTACATCTGTATAAGGCAGACCAATATCCTGTCGTGATGTATTATCCGAGTGGAGAAGAATTAGCAGACTTGGAAAGGTTGGACGCTTGGTGTCAGTGGTGTTACATGCGGAAAAATACAATCGCATTCATTGATGAGGTGACACAAGTTTCCACATCTACCAAACCGGGGCCGGGACTTTTGAATCTTTATACTCGTGGCCGTTCACAAAATGACACCGTTCTGGCCGGAACGCAAAGACCTGCTGGGGTGCCGAAAATTCTCTATACGGAATCAGAAAACTTTTTCAAGTTCTTTCTTACCGATGAGAAAGACCGCATACGGGTTGCTGAAATCAGTCACCCACTCATGCGTGAGCAAGTACGGGACATGCACGGGTTCCATTATTATAACCCGGCAAAGTCCAATCACTTGTACTATGTCTCGAATCTTTTTGGAGGGAAGGGGTAGTGTGACTAGAAAAACGAAACACATCGGTAGTAAAGCCTTGGCAAGGAAAGTGGATAAGGCTTATTTAAAAAAGGGCTATTCTTCCAGAAAAGCTAAGTATATTGCCGGAGCCACAGCGGGGAAAGTCTACCGTGAGCAGAAGGCAAAAAGGAGACAGGGGAAGTGATTAAAGATATTGTAAGTTATCTTATTACTCTTTTGGAATACATAACTATCTTTGCCGTCATCGTGATTGGACATGACCTGAAAGGCTGGATGTTGGGATTTATTCTAGGAGCTATTCTCATGTCACTATATCATGTTGTGGTTTCTTATCTCTTGCAAAAATACTATCACCACTGAAAGGAGGTGAAAGTCATTGAATAAGGGGACTCTCCTATCCGCCTTGGTCGTCGGAACAGTAGTGTTTGCGGGCTTGTACTTTAGTGCAAAAATGGGCGTTCATGCCTAACTAAAAAGGGGGGTTTGCAATGACGGAAGATATTTTCTTTGGTTTTTTGGTAGTGGTGTTCGTGTTGCTGATTGCGTTCGGTGTCAAATTTGCACTCAACAAAACTCAGAGCGTAACGCTCTAAAAGGAGGTTAACCCATTGGCTCAGGCACCCGCACAAATGACCACACAGCAAGCACGGGCGGCGTTCTTCGCGAACGCCACATTGCGTAGTCAGATTCTCCCTCGCCAAGCTTATGCAGCGAGTGGCACTATTTCTTTCCCGTTGCCTAAGGCTGGCTATGGTGCGTTTTGCACCTTTGACTTTCAGGGCAGCCTTGTTATTGGCGCCACGGGCGGTAGTATTTCCCTTTCCCCACGGGCACCGTACAATCTGCTTGCGCCCGTAAATGGAGTGGTTTTTCAGGACTACCTTGGGATTACAAGAATCAGCGCCAGTGGTTGGAAACTGTACCAGCGTGAAATCTCCACCAAGTATGGCTATGACCCGTCGAACGCTACAGACGCTCAGACCTATTCTGCCGCTCTGGTTGAATATTCCATCGGCGGTGGCACGGGTGTGGCCGGGACATATCCTTGGCAGAGCTCATGGTTCATGCCCATTTCTCTGCATGAAAACACCACGGAGGGTAGCTTCCCGTTCACGATTCCTCAGGGACAGAACACGGCCAACCTGACGTTCAACGCTCTTTCAGGTTCAACAAACGAGAGTGTGATTAAGGTTGCAACCGCTGGATTTACGCTCGCCTTGACGGGTACGGTAGGTTGCACCTACTACTACTGGGATGTCCCGAAGGGGACCCCGATTCCGACTGCTGACTTCCAGTTGATTCATGAATTGCGGGAAGTCAAGGACGCAAGTAATATCACAGCGGGTTCTGAAAAACGATTTCCGTTGCCAACAGGCCGCACGTACTATTCCATCTTGCAGGATATGGTTCTGAATGACGGACTGGACTACGTGGATGTCTCTGAAATTCGCTTCATCGTGGATGGGAATACCCCGACTCTCGACGAAACGAACTACAGCTACTTTACCCGTGTTCGCCGGACATACAACCGTGATTTTCCGTTTTTCTACTATGACTGGTGGAACAAGCCGTGGAGCCCGTCCCAGTACGGTTCACTCGAAACGGGTTTGACGTTGGCTGGCACAGCAACCACTACGGGGAACACGTACACTTCTCTATTGTTGGAAAGTCTGTATGTCACCGATGCTTTGATTGCTTCCATCGGTGGGTAAGGTGGGGAGGACTCACTCCCCTTTTTTTCAAAATGTTTCACGTGAAACAATTGCTAAGGAGGACGCACAATGAACTTTGAGGGAGAACCCATCGGATTGTGGTTTGCCATGTTTCTGCTATTTTTTGGGGCGGCTCTGGTAGTGGGGTGGGTAGCTAAGGTACTTTGAGGAGTGGTCGCCTTGGTCAAAGTTTTTGGAAACTTTACACTAAAGGGAGGATTTGAAGTGACAAGCAAACATGACCTATTGACCGCTATCATGAGTATCCTTGTGCTCGCGGGAATTGTCGGCTTGACCATGACGGGGCATGACCATTCAACGGCCATGGCTGCACTGCTTGCAGGTTTAGGCGGATTGTTTTCCTACTGGTTTGCCCGTGGTGGCTCAGCTATCGCGCAGAATAGCCAACCTACCCCAAGTGCTGTAAGTCAGGACATCACCACTCAGGTGGCGAATGGCGTCGTTCAAGGGATTCAAACCGCTACACAAACACCTGCACAAACGCCTGCACAAGGGAGCGCCCAAAATGCGGCTGGAACTCAGGGCTGAAATAAGTAGCAAAATAGTTGTCGAAGTGGAGGGGACGAAGCATGAACACGGGCACAATTTTACTTTTGGTAGCGGTTATCTTCGTCGTTTATTTGGCCGCCACCGGAAGGTTGGACAGTGTGTGGAAAGTCATCACGACGGGGAAGGCGACGTAAATGAGTAATACACCTCCAAGTGGTGGAACGCTCGCTCCACCTCCCACGGTCAGTCACCAAGTGATTGTATTTGTCGGGGCGTTCGCTGTAGCTCTGGTTTTATGGCAATACAAGGGGACTCAGCCGTGGGTAAAAGGCATGGCCATACTTATCATATTGGGCCTTGCTCTTCGCTACTGGGGTACGATTCAGACGCAATTTCAAAACATAGGAAAGTAGGTGACAGTATTGGATTTTAAGCACATTGGTATTGTGGGTGCTATTGTCATGCTGATTGCCCTTGGCTTGATTCTTCGCTACGGAGGAAGTGCGAATAGCATTCTTGGCACCTTCTTCTCCGGGGCGTCCACACTCACGAATTCGTTGTCTCTGTCTGGATTGCCCGGTAATAATCCTCCGGGAGTGACTAGTGCCTAGAAAGGGTGGGGAAGATGTCTTCATTTTTCAAACATGTAGGAAAACGGAAAATGGCTTCCCTCCCCGTATCCATTGGGTATATCGGGGAAAGGCCGGAATGGAGCACGGAAGAATATCGGCGGTCTGCTTATACTCCGTCTACAACGATACGGATTCCTCAGGGGTCATATGGGGAAATGTCACAGACATTCGGATGGGGCAGTGCAGGCGTCTTGCAGGTAGACCAGCAAAATTTTAACGGTGTAGTCCGTAACGTCAGCCGTGTGTATGTGGGGAGTGTTCAGGAATGAGCGGTCTAGCACAATTTTGGAATGGGCTCCCCACGGGCGGAAAGGTGGCCGTTGGTGGTGGAGCGGTACTGCTCGTATACTTCGTCTATAAGGGTGGGTTTGGTAAAAGCTCCTCTACCGCTGGCGGTATTGCCACACCTTCCCCGACTGCAGGGATTCCTGCGGGAACACCTTTAGGAGGAGCGACCGGAGGGGGAACCCCAACGACTCCTGTACCATTGTCCCATCCTTCCAGATATTCTGTAGGGGGGCAGTCGGTCGCTAGTTTCAGTCAAGCGGTAAGCATGGCCAAACAGACGGGACAGTCACTTGTGGACACAAAAACCAATAAGACGTTGACGGCTACCACAAGCCCCTTATACTACATTGAAGGAGCTTACAACCAGAAAACAAAAAGTAACTACGTCACCAGCGTAATAAATCCGCAGGTGGCACAACAAAAAGCATACCAAGTAGCAAAAGAGCAACCGGGTACACCTGTTACGGTCTTGAATAACGCCGGAAATCGGGTCGACTATGCCATTACTAAGGCCGGGGCAAATGGAAAACTCTACACTGGTTCGAGTTACAACTCTGTTGTGAATGCGGCGGGTGAACAGTATTTGAACCATTTTGAATTCAAGGGACACTACACTAGTTTGGGAAAATTTGTGACCTTGAATCCGGCACAGCAAGCAGCGTACAACAAAATTGTGGGGTGATAGTGTTGAATATCCTTATTCTGGAACAGTCGGCGAAAGAAGTCATAGCAGCCCTGAACGGCAAACAAGAAAACTGGCCTGCGGTTGCCGCATGGTTTGTGCAAGAAAAAGGATGGACATGGTGGGAGAATCCGCAACCGGGGTACGATGTGGCAAATGAAACATTAGGGGGAGTACAGGCGGGTTTTGCAACGTATCCCAGCTTGTATCACGGGTTGTTGGCAACCGTCTCTCTGCTCGAAAATGGTACAAATTACAACCCGACTATCTACCATCCTATCGTTACTGCAATTAAAAACGGAACAATTGCAGATGTATTGGGTGCTCTTTCCCAGTCTCCGTGGTGTGACCCACCGTATCCGTTATCTGAATTAGAAGGAGTGTTGAAAATCGTGGAACAGAATGCAGAACCTATTCAGGCTCAGCAACAAGCCCATTTGTCAAAAATTGGACAAGTGGAATCAGATATTGCCAAGCTTCAGGCCGAATTAAGCAGTCTGCAAGCAGAGCTTTCACAGCTTGAAGTCCCCAGTCAAGTGGACACCGTGGAAGTTACTTCCACACCACCGACAAATACATTGTGGGGCATTATGGTTTCTCAGGGGCAAGCAGGCAACGGGATTACTTTGTCCGACTTGTACCGACTAAATCCGGGGGTAAATCCCACTCGCTTGGTGGTTGGGCAGAAAATCAGGGTGAAGTAATATGACAAGCTGGTATGGCAGACTTGAAAAAGTCTTTGCGCCAACGCGAGGGATAGCAACTTTATCCCTCTTGATTATCATCGGAATCAGTCTGTACCTGCTTTTCAGCAAGTCGGACACAGCACGTGCAATATGGGTCGCCTACGTCATCAGTCCGTAAAGGAGGGATAGAAACATGGCCTTTACCGTGAATAACACTACAAAGCAGTTGGCAGACACTGCCGCTAATTTAACCGCCCCACAACAACCAAGAACGTGGTGGCAAATAGTCACGGGCCGCAATCAAGGATTAGACCGTAATGTTGTGTTAGCACAATGGACAGTAGAAGAGCCGGAAGGAACGACTAAAGGGCCTGCCTTGTGGCCCGGCTACAATCCGGCAGGGATTCGTCCCGGAAACCCTTACGTGGATAAACATTTTGCCACGGGTACAAACGCTTCAGGATTTGATATTTTCCCTGACTCCGTGATGGGTGCGGAAGCTTATGCATATTTAATTGCCCATGACCCAAACTATGCAGGAGTACGTACCGCTATCAAAACGGGTGACCCGCAGAAAGAATTGTCGGCAATCGCAAAGAGCGGGTGGGATTCCGGGCATTATGGGGGAAATGGAAAAAATCTTGTCGCGGCTTACAACGAGGTGACGGGTGCTAAGTACAATTTTAGTCATGTGTATGACTCCACCTCAACGCAAGCGAATCCGAACACGGCGTTAGCGACTGCGTTCAGTCAGTTTAACGAGTCATCGACCGGGGGGTCATCTGGGTCGTCAAATGCCCCGGCCCCCAAAAAACCTATAACCCTGACAGAGGTTGTGGTTATTATAGCCGGGGTTGTCTTAATTATCCTGCTCTCGTATCGAATTGTCACACACTAAAAAAGAACAGCACACATTCAAGACGATGCCCGCTGGGGAATCTTAATGCAGTCTCCACAGGGTACCAAAAATAGAAAGAACAGTACGCATTTTAAACGGTCTCCACCGGAGACCAAAATGTATCTATAGACGCTCATACAAAGCATATCCATAGGGGGGACTAGGTATGTACTTATTTTCAGGAACACTAATGTCCGGCATCAATAAATCAATCACAACGAGTAGTACGTCACGTAGTTTTGAAATCAATAATTTTTCCCATTTTGACGTACAAGTTTCCAGCTTTACCATTGGGACTTATCGCTTAAATGCATTTGCCACAAAATCATTTGCAGTTCCTCAAAGTGAGTCTGTAGACTTTACTTTGTTGGATAATGCGTTAAACCCATTACCCCAGTCTGGGGAGTATGTACAGTATACGGAGTCTCCTATCTCACAAAATAGCCCGTCTACACCACTCGCATTGTTGCCTGTATATGATATGCCCGTTACAGGCACGGTTAATGCAAACATTCAAAATGCTAGTATTCCTGTGACTGGGTCAGTGAGTGCTAACATTACGAATGCGAGTGTACCTATCTCAGGTAGTGTGTCCGTAACGGCAGGCAGTGTTAATGCTAACATCACGAATGCGGAAATCGTTAGTAATATCAACAACGCAGTAATATCCACTAACCCGTTGGTAACAACCATTCAGGGAATTATTACGGCGACCGCAATCCCAGCCTATGGACTCACGGGGTCTATTGTGTTACCTGTTCCGTCTGGATTTTACGATTCAATTGTAGTTACCATGACTAGTTCCAGTACGTGGGTATGGGTTCCGGGGGATGTCTATCCATTTTTCAAAAATGGTTCATGGCAGGGAAATGGTCAGTTCGTGCAATCCGGGAATACATCATATACGGTAGGTCAAAATCCTATGGTAACAAATACAGCACTGTTTTGGAACCAAGGGGCAACGCCTATTGACAAGATTCAATTAGCGGCCTACAACAATCCAACGTTGAACAACAATCAAACTATCACAGATACCATCTACGTGTATGTTGTATGTTTCAAAACGAATAGCGGTTGGCAAACGAACCCGGATATTGTAACGCCTTATCTTTACGATGACAATCCCTCGGCTCCCAACGGGGTAGGATGGGAAAAAGGTCTGTTTGCCCCACATCAGGAAACAGCCATAGTTTCCGCCGGATATACAGCAACCCAGTATGCCCAATTTTATAACAGTCGTAATTGGAATTACAAGGGGTTGTATTTGTTTGTAGATTTATCGGCGATAAGCGGAACAGTGACGAATGGTATCACACCAAGACTCATTTGGAATACGCCAAGTGGCCATACGATTGTTATAGCGGCGGCTCCTGCCGCAATTAAAGCGATTGGATTCTATACCTATCTATGGTATCCGGGTACTCCAGAAATTACGACACAACCCGCGAATACATTCATGTCCGGATTTTTACCAGTATGTTTGCCGTATTCGGCCCAAATCCAAATATTTGATGGGGATGGAACAGGAACAACCTACACTTATAACGTGGACTATTGCCTGTTACCATAAACAAAGAGACTGGGTAGGTCTGTACAACACAGTGCCCAAATGACAGGGAGATGTGAGTAATCATGAAGTGGACAGATGAACGTGCGTTTTTCTTACAACTATCACATGAAGTGGGTATAACCAAGGCCGCACAACTTTGTGCCATGGCTCTCTCATCGGCGTATCAGATTCATGATAATCCGGAATACGATATGGGCTCGCTCAATAGCCGCAAGATACTCCGCTACAAAATTGCCTATGATAAATTGGGTCGGTCCGTACAACACAGTGCCCAAATGAGACGACTATCCCAGTATAAGGGTACGCGCGAAATCACGAAAGCACCGCCGCTCAAAGAGACTTTCCATAAATTGTAATACCCTACCCCTCCCCCACTCCGTCCTCCCAAACGAACAATTTTATTTCATGATTACAACGAAGCAAAACCTCGGCGCATCGGTGCTAGTCGTCGCTATGAAGAAGACCCCGAAGATTAATCAGGGTCTTCGTCTTGCAGCCAATCACGGGTTATCATGGACTTTGCTGCTTCCAACATTCCAAGTGCTTCAAAAACGCTGAAGTCGTTTTCTACAATCTGGATAGCGTTTTCTAAAGGATAGTAAAGTATAACTATTCTCTGAGCGCCTAGAGCGTTGAGCTTTTCTAAGTCTATTTCTTTTGCCACTTGCTACTTCCTCCCCGCCCTGCAATGTTGTTACATCGTCGTTATTGGGTAGGGTTGTTTGGCTGTCCATAGTAAATTTTAACAATGGAACCTATATTCCATATTGGAACACTCAAAGAACCATATGGAATGTAAACTGTAATATTGGATTGCGAGGTGTCTACACTATATTGATTACTATTTAACTGTTCATTTGCAATGGATACCGATATATCGTTCTGGTCGATAATTCCATCTCCATTCAAATCATATGGGGTATTTTGAAGTGTATATTTTAGGTTAGGGCTATTCCATGTCATGTCGCTATCATTGTAATGGATGATGTGTTCTTCATATACCATATGATATGGTAACGATGAGATATTAGATGAGGGATTTGTTGACGAGGACAAGTAGGGCGAATCAACCACATTGAATAAAAATAGGCTTGTTAACGTTCCCCAATTAGCAGGTAAAAACATGACGATTATACCACCCACCAACATCCACAAAGTAATACCCAGAATTTTGCGTAGAGGTTTCATTATTTTAATTAGCATGTTTTGTACTCCTTTTTTATCAATTTAGTGGGGATTATCCATTTTTTTTGTTTCGACTAGTCATCTTAGATAAATGGGGCCAGCCTATGCCAACCCCATTCCAATTCAGAATTCGTGTTATTTCTTGCCCTTTACCAAACCCTTGAACAGAAAGGCATACTTAAATCCTTGCTCTGCCTTTTGAGATGCAATCATAATACGGAAGGGCATAGGAGTCTTACCAGTTTTCGGGTCATATCCAAGCAAACGGGCGGTCTGCGTTGCGAATGGGAGAGCGGCGGCGGCACCCGTCTTGAAAATTTTGCCCCCTTCTAACGTGAATGCTACATACGTTAGCAACCTTGCTTCTCCCGTTTCCAAGTCGATAAAATCACGCTGATAGACGGTCATACTTTCGACTACCAGTTCCTGATTCAGTAACCCATCATCAATCCGGATACCACTCTGAGCTTCTGTCCAGCGTTGCAAAAGGTCTGCCTTCTCATCAATGCTCAGACCAGATACATCCATCGTCGGTGATATCATGATGCTGGTGTTGTCTTCACGTACGGCCAAGTTTGTTTCTGCTGCGTTAGTGGCTACTTCGTTCATTGCTTCGTTTTCGCTCATTGGTTCATACCCTCCTGATTTTTAGTTATTTTTCTGGTAGAAATAGGGGACGACTGCGCGAACCTTATCCCCATCATCTGTTTCCGCTACGACAATTGCGCACTCTGTCCCACACTTGATGCAGGTCACGCTTTTACCGTTTGCACTAGGGAGAGGTTGGCTGTTCTGGCAATGCTCACAGTCGAAAAGCTCTCTCTTGATTCCTCTGGCCATTAGATGCACCTCCTTTCCACATTTCCTATTCTAACAGATATCATTGTAAAGTCAACAGGGATTACAACGGTTTTTTAATATTTTCTTGTTGACTTTTTGCTGACGTTGAAATATGATAGAAGAAAAGGAGGAAGAAGAATGAGCCAAACTTCAATAATTCGTGCCCATATTGCTTGGTTGAAAAATGAGCTAAGAGAAATGCAAATTACATTGAAAGACAGCCGCACTAGGTCACGTGACAAAATTCAGCTAGAATATGCAGTAAAATTGGTTCAAGAAGCTATCACTGTGATGGAGGAAGAAAAATGAGAATGAGTGACAAACGAACGCTTGTAGAATACGAACCTATGTGGAAATTAAATGCATTTCTAAATGGAGTACTTGTAGGCGTGTTAGTTGGCATGATTGGCACGTATGCTGGCTTGGCAATAGGAATTTACATTAAGTACCATTAAAATGAGAAGGAGGAATAAGAAATGAGTGAAATGTCAGAAGCGAAGTTAATTACTAAGACTCTTCTAATTGTTGTGATGAATGATGGGTCTTTACATGGCTCATTAAATCCTGGGACGGAAAATGTTTCAGAAACAATCGATGTACTTGAAGATGTGTTAGCGCGGATGAAGGGAAAGATTAAAAATGGAAAGGAATAGATATCTGGTTTTCTGTGGTCTGTGCGAACGATGGGAAGCCTATACACAGACCACGGAACCACTCACTTGTCAATGCTGTGGTAAAGTGTTAGTAAAAGTAATAGTTACGACTACAATAAATTGACTAAAAAGGAGAACACAAAATAACTGGAACCCGATTCCATCCTCCACCTCCCACTAACTTCCAATGCCGGCAGTAAATTCGCGGGCCCCTGAAAAGGGGCTTTTTACCATGAGGAGGATGCTGCCGGAGAATATTAAGTGGGAGGAGATGGAAGTCGATGCAAGATGCTGCCGGAGAATGTTAAATGGGAGGATATGGCATACTGTAATTTCATAGAATGCTGGAAAGGGAAGGAAAATACTGGACAGGCAAGCGAAATCTGGGTGGTGGGGCTGGGGGAAATTGGGGGAATTGGACATT
>Ga0307377_10003698_pt1 | contig 17074 bp, 17 predicted proteins | sample TR3MG_FD_202535 | JGI IMG/M metagenome (GOLD analysis project Ga0307377, IMG submission 202535) | Soil microbial communities from Risofladan, Vaasa, Finland - TR-3 | ecosystem: Environmental > Terrestrial > Soil > Coastal area > Acid sulfate soil | place: Finland: Risofladan, Vaasa | collected... | reverse complement strand
TGGGAATGCCCGCCCTACAGAACGGCAAACGGCTGGCGGAGGGCTCGCGGCAGGAATGCCGCTCCCACGAAACGGCAAGGGCCGGCGGGCATGGGAATGCCCGCCCTACAGAACGGCAAACGGCCGGCGGAGGGGTCGCGGCAGGAATGCCGCTCCCACGAAACGGCAACGGCCGGCGGGCCCTGCAGCGGGCATCAGCTCTTCGCGGCCGTCTCCAGCAGGGCCTTCACCCTGGCCGTTCGCTCGGCCCATTCGTGGTCCCGCAGTGCCACGAACGGGAGGTCGAGTCCGGCCTCTCGAAGTTCTTCGCGCAGCATCTTCATGAACGCCCCGGCGCCGGCCCTCTCGCCATCCACGTAGTGTGTCGTGTCAACGCCACAGGCCGGGGACCCGTCGTTCCCGACGACCCCGATGATCTGAAAGCCATGCTTCCGGTACTCTGTCACCGCCTCCATCACATGCTGCACGAGCCCGCGGCAGACCTGCTCCCCCGGCCCCTCCAGGAGTGCCTCACGAATCCCGATGTCCTTTCCGTCGCGCATCCGCCCCGAGCGGTCCAGCCCGAGGCCGTGGAGTTCGGGACACGGCATCTGGAGGACACCCACGCCGCTATCGACGACCGCTCTGGCGGCATCGCCCATCGCGCCGGGGAAGTAGCCACAGCCGTCGATGCGCGCGTTCTGGTTGAGCAGGCAATGCAGCACGAGGATGACCTTCTTGCTCCTTTGATCGTCGAACACGGCGGTGCCCTCCTGGCGCCCGAAGTGGGCGCCCGTGAGTTCGCGGCCCCCTGGCCCGTGCGGTGGGATTCCATCTGCTGTGCCCCTGATCCTGCTTGCACGGCAAGGGCACAGAGGACAGGCCGCTGCCGGCGGGCGGGGGACGGCCTGGGCAGGAGGCCCTTCGGTGCCCCTCAGGGTAAACTCGCTCCTGCCGAACGGAACGGCCCTGCGGGGAGGCGGCTGCGGCGTCTACACAGGTTGAAAACCTGTGCTACCAGAACGGCGACGGCTGCAGGCTGAAGCCTGCGGTACCCGACGACGAGGCGGGGGGACGGCCGGGGAACCACAAAGGCACGAAGGCCCGAGGGGGGACGGCCGGGTGGAGGGGCTTCGGCAGCCCTTCGTCCGTACTCAGGGCAAGCTCGCTACCGAAGCAACGGTAAAGAGACAGTGCCGGGACCTTATGCCAGCAGCTCCGGACCTTCGGATCTATGGGTCTCGTCCACTGATCCACGTCTTGTTTGTCACCCCGCGGGCCGAAGGTGTCGACGAGGAGGTTGCCGCCGACGGCCCAGTTGCCGCGGTCGGATTCGTATTCCTCGATCAGCACGGTCACCCATTCCTCACGAGCGTCGAGCGTTTCGACCGCCACCTTCGTCAAGGCGCGGACCAGCACGCGTTTTTGTTCGACCGTCCTTCCCTTCGCCATCTTTACGGTGATGATCGGCATGGCGCGACCTCCTGTGGATGGATCGCAATTGCCCGGCTGCTAGGGGGAGGGGGTTGCTTCCACTCCACTCTCGTGCTGCTCGCCGGGGTGGTGCCGGAACGTCCAGGCGCGGTTGACCAGGAAGTTCCAGAACATGACGACACCGACGGCGACGAGGAAGGCGTGCATGTCATGAATCCGCAGGCGACCGTGGAGCAGGTACATGATGCCGGCGTTCATCCCTGCGCCTGTCGATGCGACGACGAGGAACTGGGCGAACTGGCGTAGGCGGTCGGGGCTCGTGGATTGGAAGGTCCAGCGGCGATTCAGGATGTACGAGTTCGCTGCGGCGATGCAGAACGACGTGACCTTGGCGTAGATGTAGAAGACGCCCAATGCCCGCGTCAGGAGCAGGTAGAGGCCAGCGTCGATAGTGAACGACACGAATCCGACGATGCCGAACTTGACGAACTGCCTCACCACTTTGTGCCGCAAGAGCCGCATTGATGAAGTATAGCAGAGACTCGAAGGGGACTGCCAGATGCGGGGAGGCGGCTGCGCCGCGGGATGGCAAGGGCGAACGGCCAGGTAACCACAAAGACACAAGGGCACAAAGCGGCGGCTGCGCCGCCGAACGGCAAGGGCCGGCGGGCATGGGAATGCCCGCCCTACAGAACGGCAAACGGCCGGGGGAGGGGTCGCGGCAGGAATGCCGCTCCCACGAAACGGCAAACGGCCTGGGCAGGAGACACGCTCCTGCCCTACGAGAAACGGCCGAGGGCAAACGGCCGGGGGAGGGGTCGCGGCAGGAATGCCGCTCCCACGAAACGGCAAGGGCCGGCGGGCATGGGAATGCCCGCCCTACAGAACGGCGAACGGCAATGGCAAGGCCGTCCGCGGATGGAGGGGGAGAGGCAGGAGGCAGATCTCCTGCCGAACGGAACGGCGACGGCCCGGCGGGTGCGGCCTCTTCCGCTAGTCCAGGATCTCTCCCGTCACCAGGATATACCCGACATACCAGTTCGTGCCGTCGTATCGCTTTGGGTCATCCATCTTCACTCCCCGCTCGGCCAGCAGCTTGACCTTGTCCGGCTGCTCGTCGTCGATCTCGAACCTGACGGTGTGAACGGCATCCGGCAGATCGGCCGCCGCCTTCATCACGGTGACCCGGTGACCTTCACACCAGGAGTCGAACCGGGGGATGGTCTTCGGCTCCTGGTCGTCGAGGGTGAAGATGATCTGTCCGCAGTCGGGGCCGACCATGTCGTACATCATGACGCTGGTGCCGCGGAAGCGGAAGGAGATGCTCTCGCCCGGCTTGTCGGCCAGCCACAGTGCGTCGAGCCTGTCGCCGAACTCCGCGCCCTCGCGGAGGTGCTTCACGTCCGGGTCGTTCACCAGGTCGAGCTTCCGCCACCCGGCGCTCAGCTCGGCGCGGTCGAGGGGGGTCGGTTCCACGTATTCGAAGTTGTCCTCGCGGAAGGGATCCGGCAGTGAGTGGGGGCCGGGCTCGCCTATCCTCTTCATCTTCTCGATCGAGCGGGCGACGGCCTCTGCGTAGAGCGCGTGGCCGGAATCGTACGGGTGTATACCATCCCCCGAGAAGAGGATTCTATCGCCGAGGGCGGCTTTCTCCTCTTCGGTCTCGGGCCACTTGCCCGTGAAGAGAAGCTTGCTCTCCTTCTCCAGGCGCGCCACCTCCACCCCCATCACGATGGTCGGGAGGTCGTAGCGCTCGGCGATGTCCGTATGCTCGGTGTAGGTGTGGGGGAGGTCGCCCTGCCGCAGGCCCTCCGTCATCCGCTGCCAGACCACGAAGACGATGCAGATGTCGAGATCTGGCTTGGCGCGGCGGGCCTTGCGCACGATTCCCTCAATCGACTTGTGGATCCGCTCGCCGGAGGTCCCGCCGTCGTTGCCCGCGAACTCGATGAAGAGCAAATCGGGGTCGCGCTGGAGCACATCGCGCTCCAGCCGGAAGACGGCCAGATCAGACCCGGTGCCCGAGATCCCCGCGTTGATCCCTTCGATCTTCGCCTGGGGGTACTGCTCCCGGAACCACTCCGCGGTCATCGTTCGCCATCCCGGCGACTTCGTGATGCTCCCACCCAGATAAGCGATCCGGATTTGCTCCCCGCGCGCGAGTTTCCCGAAGAAGTTCGGCAGCCCACCTCGCGCCACGCATTCCGCCGGCAGGCAGGATACCCCCTCATCGCCGCATCCCGTCCCACAGCAAACGAGCAGCACAGCCATCACGCATCCCAAGGCACTCACCCAAAGAGCCATCGACCGTCCTCCCGTATTCCCAGGCGCAGATGGAGTTGGAAGTGTGGCGCCCACGAGCCCCATCCGGGGGTTTGTGGCGATTTCTTTCATCGCTGAGCAGGTGCTATCCTGCCTCTCATGGCGGGGCGGCGGCGTACGCTACTTGAGGTAGCCTAAGTCGCGCAGGTGTTGGCGGGTCTTCTCGTCTATCGCGACGCGTTTGGTTTCGGAGATGAAGACGGTTCCACCCCGGAGCACGGGGGGGCGGGCGCGCTGGGTGGCGGCCCAGGACCGGAACTGCCGGTGAAGCCGCTTGACGACTCGGGGTTGCTCCTGGGCGATGTTGCGGCGCTCGGCGGGGTCGGTGTGGCGGTGGTAGAGTTCGACTCGCCGGCCGCGGGCGCCCAGGAGGAGGGTGTAGTCGGGATCCCTCAACGCGTACGACACCTCGTCTAGATGCTCGACGCCTCCGGTGTAGTCTTCGCCGCGCGAGCGGCTCACGGCGAAGGCCGGCTCCGGCTCCTCTTCTCCCGCCAGCAGCCGGAGGCGGGAGCGCCCCTGCATGGTGTCGGGCGGGGCGACCTGGAGCAGGTCGAGAAGGGTGGGCATGACATCGGTGAGGGGGAACATCTCGGCTCGTTCTCGGGAGGGCGCGCGGCAGGAGGAGGGGAGGCGGAAGGCGACCGGGACGCGGATCATCTCCTGGTAGACGGTCTTCTCGTGCCGGTAGAACCCGTGCTCACCGAAGGCCTCGCCGTGATCGGAGAGGAAGACGACCACCGAGTTGTCGAGCAGTCCGAGTTGGTCCATCTCCTCCAGGAGCTGTCCGGCGAGGTGGTCGAAGTAGGCGAGGTTCGCGTCGTAGGCGAGCATCTCGTCGGAATCCGGGGAGGCTTCGCGGTCGCCGAGGCGCTGGCGGAAGGCGGATGGAGGGGTATAGGGGAAGTGCGGCTCGAGGAAGTGGAGGTAGGCGAAGAAGCGGTCTTCCCGATGGGCGCGCAGCCAGTCGAGCGCGGCCTCCACCAGCAGTGCGCCGTCCACCCGGCCCGCCATCTGGGGCTTGAGATCGACCTTGCGGAAGACCTCGTAGAAGACGTCGAAGCCGCGGGCGAAGCCGAAGCTGGCGGAGAGGTAGGGGTTGGCGGAGAAGCCCACCGTGGTGCAGCCCGCCGCCTGCATGCGCTCGGCGAGCGTGGCGCCTTCGGGGTCGAGGCCGGTCGTCTGCCCGAGGACTCCGTGGCAATCGGGGAACTGCGCCGTGAACAGGGAGGCGATGGAGGCTTTGGTGTTGGGGGCGGTGGCGTAGGCCTCCGTGAAGAGGATCCCTTCGCCGAAGAATCTGTCGAGATGCGGGGTGGTGTTCCGCTCGTATCCGAAAGCGCCGAAGTGGTCCGCGCGGGCCGCATCGGCGACGATGATGACGAGGTTGGCGTCCGCGGCGCCGGCGCGGAGGCGGCGCACGGCCGGAGTCTGGGGAGCCACGCTCTCCGACGGCCGGGCGAAGCGTGGGGTCTGAAGCCCGTGAGAGCAGCCCCCGAGCAGAGTCACGGCGAGGAGCAGTACGACGAATCCTGCGCGGCGAGTCCCGCCTCGTATGCGCACACCCATCTGCCTTCCGCAGCCTTGGCACAGCGTGTGCCGTGTTATTCCCGGCCCTCTTAGGAAGTCCTCTTGGAGTTGGTTGGAAGAGCGGCGGGAGGCGGATATCCTGGCTGGCAGAGGGCGGCTAGAGGATTTCCCAGGAGCGCATGACGGCGCGTGGGTTGGCGTGGTCGCGGAGGGCCTGGTCGTAGTGGACGTGGGCGGTGGCGCCGTTGAGGGTGATGGAGCGGCCGACGACAGAGCCGTAGAGCTCGCCGGAGTTGAGGACGATGTCGGCCTGGGGGGCGTAGATGCCGGCGTAGAGGGCGGCGTTGCCGCTGACGGTGATGTTCACGACGTCTTCCAGGCAGTAGATGGTGAGGTTGGAGGGGATTTGCGATGTGTTGACGATGCCGTTGCCGCCGATGCGGAGGTCGGGGGTGGAGTCGGTTGTCATGTCGATGTACAGAGTGACCTGGCCGTTGCAGGTGATCTGGGAGCTGCCAAAGAGGTCGAGGTCGGTCATGTGGTAGGTGCCTGCGTCGAGCACGAGCTCGTCATTTGCATCGAGCCAGATGTCGCCGAGCTCAATGGCGCCAGGGGGGACGCTCGGGATGCTGGGGAGGAGGTTGGGCACGCCGAGGGCGGCGATGTCGCCGGTTATGATGCCCTTGTTGTTCACGCAACCGCTGGGGGAGGGGGCGCCTGCGCCGACGGTTACATTGCCGTGGACCTCGCCTTGGGGGAGGATCGTAACGGCGTCGGCGGCGGTGGAGTTGGTGCCGATGTCTGCATTGGCGCCGACGTTCGATCCGCCGTAAGTCCCGTCGTCGGAGGTATAGCTGTCGGCTTTGACGGTGACGGTGCCGTTGCCTACGGTGACGCGCTGATCGCCGAAGACGGCGTAGGCGAAGTAGCGGGGGTCTTTATGGGTGATCATGCGGACGGTGCAGGGGTTGCGCTGGCCGCCGTTGGGGCCGGGGAGGTGGGAGGAGGAGATGATGTAAAGGCTTTCGGTGAAGACCCCGCGCTGGGAGGGGGGCGGTGTGACGGCGATGTCAACGGTGCCGCCGGCGAGGTCCAGGTCTGAGTCACCGGCATAGGTGAGCCAGCCATTGGGCTGGTTGAGCGCCCAGAGGGCTTTGTGGACGCCGCCCTCGGCGAGCTGGAAGGACTTGGCCGAGCGGTTCTCGGTCGAGGCGCGACCGACGGCCGCTATGGAGCGCTCGATGAGGGAGGCGCCGAGACCGAGGAGCACGACGAGGATGACTACGGCGAGCAGGAAGATGGAGCCGTGCTCGCCGGGCCGGTGCCGGCGGTGACGCGAACCGTTCATTGCATCTCACCCCGTCTGCCGAAGGGTCATGCCCCTGCCAGGCGCGTGGCGGCGAGGGACCTTCTGGCGGCTCGAGGTGAGGCTCAGTGTGAAACGCCCTCGTCCTTCGGTGTTGTCTGTGGCGCGGCCTTCCACGCTCTCTCTAGGAGTGTGCTAGCCTTAATAAGCCACTACTGTAGTTGTTCCACAGTTTCCCGCCAAGTAACGTGGGAGGGTGGCTGCGCCGCGTGGGGGAGCGGCGCAGTGTGGGAGGGTGGCTGCGCCGCGTGGGGGAGCGGCGCCGCGTGGGGTGGCGGCGCCGCGTGGGGGAGCGGCGCCGCGTGGGGGAGCGGCGCCGCGTGGGGTGGCGGCGCCGCGTGGGGTGGCGGCGCCGCGTGGGGTGGCGGCGCCGCGTGGGGTGGCGGCGCCGCGTGGGGTGGCGGCGCCGCGTGGGGGGAGCGGCGCAGCCGGGGATTAGAAGCTGTGTCATAACCTCCATCTGAGGTTATGACACAGCAGCACAAGCCGCCAGGCTCGAGCAGGCGCATTTCATGCCAGCGTCTCTAGCGGACAGCCAGGCGAGTGAGGGTTATGAGATGCGCTCTACCGACGTTCGCGCAATGAAGTAACATTGCGCGAACGTCTTTCTTCAGGCATTCCCTGGCTTTCTGATGGATGTCACCTATTACTTCTTTGGGCGACATCCATTAGAATGCCTCCCACGAACGAATGGCGGCGTGAGGCTCAGTATCTTCGCTGAGCCTGTCGTCGTAGTAGACGGTGCAGTCTTCGCCATTGATCTTGACGGACTTCCCGACGAGGGAGCCGAAGACGTCGCCCGCGTTGAGGTCGATGTTGGCGCTGGGGGCGTAGATGGCGCCGTAGAGGACGCCGTTGCCGCTGACCGCGAGATTGACGACGTTGTCGAGGCAGTAGATGAGGAGGTTGGAGGGGAGCTGCGATGTGTTGGCGATTCCCTGGCCTCCGATGTTCGGCTTGATGACCTTGGCGGTTCCCTCCGAGCCGAGGTAGACCTCGACTTTGCCGTTGCACTGGATCTTGGCGCTACCTCCCATCGACAGGTCTGTCATGTGGTAGACGCCTGCGTCGAGGGTGAGGGTGCCGCCGTTGAGCTTGACGGCGCCGAGCTCGATGGCGCCCTCGGGGACGCCGGGGACGGGGAGCATGAGCTTGGGGGAGTCGAGGGCGGAGATGGCGCCGGTGATGACTCCCTTGTTGTCGACGCAGAGATGGGGGGCGGTCGCGCCAAGGCCGACGACGACGTTGCCGTTGACCTCACCCTCAGGCCCGACCGCCACCGCATCCGAGCTGGTTGCGTTGGTGCCGACGTCGGATACGTCGCCCTCGTTCCAGACGTCCACGTCTCCGTTGCCGACTTCGACTTGCTCGTCGCCGAAGATGGCGAAGTCGAAGTAGTCGGGCTCCCAGCAGCTCACGACGCGGACTGTCTGGGGGCAATGCTGGCTTCCATTTGGGCCGGGCACCCAACCTGTGGAGAGGAGGGTGACCCGGAGGGAGCCCGCGCGGTCGGCCGGGACGGGGAGGACGGTCACGGTGACGAAGCCGCCGGGGAGGGGGGTGGCGGCCTCGCCCGTGTATGTGAACCAGCCATTGGGCTGGTTGAGGGCCCAGATGGCCGTGTGGATTCCCGCCTCCGCCAGTTGGAAGGATTTGGCGGAGGCGTTGTCAATGGAGGCGCGGTAGACGGCTGTCTGCGCTCTCTCGATGAGAGAGGCGCCGAGAAGGAAGAGGACGGTGAGCACGATGATCGAGAGGAGGAAGACCGATCCGTGCTCTCTCCCGCGACTGGTTGGCGTCTTGACCCTGCTCATTTGATTATCCGTTTCTGATGGCTACCCGTTGCGCAGCATGAAACGGGTCTGATAGGTCACGATCTGGGCCGTCGTCTCGACGTCGGTCCCGCAGATGCTGCAGCGGATCTCGCCCTCGGGATGCTCTTCGGTGGCAACCCGGACAAGCTGGCCGCCGTCGCGGCTGCACTTGAGCACGGCCTGGGTGGAGCCGAAGGTGCCGGCGGAGGGCTTGGTCTCGGCCGCCGTGACGGTGACTGTGAGGGTCCTGTGGTCGCTGTCGTAGGCGAAGACCGGCGTGGTGTAGCCGGTGGCGGGATCGAGCGGGTTGACTTGTGGGTGGACGTGGTTGGCGACGAGTCGCGGCGCCTCGGCGGTTCCGTCGGCGCGGATGACGCGCCGGTGCATGGCGGGATCGGAGCCGTCGCTGGTGTGATGGTCGGCGATGGAGTACTCGATCCTATCGCCGTCCATGAGCCAGCCGTGGGAGTCCAGGATGTTGACGTAGCGCCCGAGGGCGGCGTCGTAGCCCTGCCGCGGGAGCGTGAGCGTGAGCATGGTGCCGTCGGACGAGATGGCAACGCTGCGGGCGTTGCGGACGTCTTCGTCCATGCGCTTGAGGGCGAAGTCGGCCGACCGGACGGCCTCCAGCTCACCGCACTCTCGCTGCCAGATCTTGACGGAGGTGAAGTAGAAGCCCGGCAACACGGAGAGGAACATGGTGCTGATGAACACAGCGAGGATGCCTTCGGCGAGGGTGCCTCCGAAGCGGGAGCGTCTGATGCGGGGGAGCGTGGTGGTCATGGTTAGCTGCTCCCCTGCTCGGAGACGAGCGTGACGATGGTGTAGGTGCCGGAGCTCGATCCGGCCCAGTCCCACGAAAGGTTGAGGGCGACGAGCTTGAGGCCGTCAGCTCCCGTGGGGTAGGGCTGCCAGGCGAGGACGCCGGCGGCGCGGGGAAGACCGGGTGTGGGAATGGAAACGGATCCCGAGGCTTCGTCGAACACGGCGTAAGTGCCCGCGCGCACTGCCTCCAGCGTCTCTTCGGCGAGGTGTCGGGCTTGCGCCATGTGAGCGGCTTTGCGCTGAGAGATGGTGGCGCAGGCGAACATCCCGGCGACCCCGACCACGCCGATACCCAAAATGACTGTGGTCACCAGGCATTCGATGAACGTGAAACCACGCTTGCGTCTGTAGAACGTCATGTATCCGACCCTCCTAATGCCGTCCGCAGGCGAGGCGTCGGTAGGGCGCTGAAATGCAGAAAACCCGTCCAGCCGGTCTGTCCGCGCGGGACGGGTGAAAGCTCCGATCGGAAACCGGGCTGCCGATGCATCAGCGCCGCAGGCAACGATACTCGCCGGGGCGGCCGTGCCGCACCTTCGGCAGCCTGGCAATCTGTCCTGGGCTGCACGGAGAGGCGAGCCCAGGGATCAGACCCATAGCTTTGCGTCCCCACCTTTCGGCGGGTTTGCCGTTTCGGAGTGCCGGATTGTGAAAGAGCTTGGACAGCGACAATGCTGTCCATTTCCGTTGTTCCATAGTCGGGGGGGATTGTGAGATGGGGTTTTGGGAGGCGTTGTGGGGTTCGTCGGGGGGGGCGGGGGAGATTGGGTAACTGGAGGCGAGACGTGGGAAATGCTCCACCATTAGCATTTGACGGGGAACACGCAGTGTCGCCCGGTCTTCCATCCCACCGATCCGAACGCGATCCGATGAGTTTCGCCCAAGGAAGCAAGGGCGAAACTCATCGGAAACACAGGTAGGAACTGGAGGAAGCTGTTCGCCCATCGGTACTTCAATGAGCGAACAGCAGTAGGCGGCGAACGACTCGCGGTCCCACCCCAGTGACTGGGCCAACGCGCCTACCCATAGCTGCCGGGAGCTGATCTGAAGGTCACTGTGAAGTAGTAAACCATAGCCCACTACACGGTCGCAAACCTGTAGGGTCTTGCAGCTACAGATCTGTGCCATCTTGGAGGCTGCGTGATATATCAGGTGGGGCCGCGAGCAAGGCGGCCCCCAGGCGTGTGTCCCTAGAAGCTGAACCCGACCGAGGCACCGACAGCAGGTTCCCCGACCGGTACCCAGTCGACGCTTCCCGAGACGACCACGCCGATGCCAAACCGGAAACAGGCAGCGGACCCGCCGCCCGAGGAGCCGTTTTTCGGTCGTTCGCGCCACACGCCCCAGAGACCCAGCTCGACCCCCACCTCTCCCAGCCCCGCATAGAGGGAGAGTCCCTCCATCTTGCCCGCGGGATACACGTAGGCGCCCACTCGAGGGCCGAACACGTCGTGGGAACGAGCGCCCTGCGGCCACAGGGCTGGCGTCGCACCGATCTCCAGGCTGAGATGCCCGCGGTGTGATACGGGGAACTCATAGGCCGGCGGCAGGATCCATACCGCCCCTCTCACACGCGGCCGCTCTCCCAGCGGCTCCTCTTGGTCCGATGCCCAGCAGGCGCCGCAGGCAACGCACAACGCTGCCAGAATAATGCTCACGACCATCTTTGGGTGCATGTCACCACTCCTTTCTAGAAGGCGAATCCGAAAGCTGCGCCGAAGCCGGGCCGCCCAGGCGCTGTGCAGTCAGGATCAGTGCCTCGCACGGCCCCGATGCCGACCCGGAAGGACATGGGAGGGCCTTTCCCCGACGAGCGGTCACTGTCATGAGCGTGCCACACGTACCAGAGTCCCACCTCGGAGCTCGCCGGTCGAACACCCACGTAGAAGGCGACGCCCTTGCACTCTCCATCGGGGTAGATGAACACGCCGAGTCTCGGGCCAAGCACGCCATCTGAGCCGTGGCTCGACGTCCACAGGCCTGGCGTGAGGCCGATCTCGATGCTGCGGAACCCGCGCTCCGAGTCGGCGAACTCCGCCGCCGGCGGGAACACCCACAGCGTCCGGTGCAGTCGTAGCTCCCTCGCTCGGGACTCCCCAGGACCCGCGGCCTTACACGCGGTCCCCGTCGCGCAAAGCAGCAGCAGAACTATTGCCACAATCGGTAGCCTTCTCACCGGTCCCCTCCTCTGTGACGCACCTCTCAGGTGATATCGCCAGCCATGCTGAGGAGCTGACGTCGCTCGCCTCCGGCTCGCGTCACAGATGCAAGAGCGGCCCCGCGCATTGCGGCCGGCTCGTGTGAGGGGTTCACCGGTGCTGGCGACAATACGTCGGCATGCGCGTCGCTTCCAGGCCCGTGCGGCAATCACGATGCGTCTGGCTAACATAGCGCCGCCCTTCGAGTTCGCGGAAACGAGGTGTAAGCCCAGATCGTCTGCACAAGAAGTCCGGGTTCCGGGGGACCAACCGCGGCCGCAAGGACCGCCAGCTTCCTGGTCGCTCATTTCCAAACATACTCAACCCGTCCCGGATACTCATCGCCGCCTAGGGCCTGGCGCTCCAGAACTGCGTTTTCGAAGCCCGGCACTGGTCTCAGCAGCGAGCCGCAGTTGAAGCATCCCTCCCGATGCTGCTCGTTCGGCGCCCTGCAGATCCGGCAGTCAGCCAGCACTCTGTGCGTCTCCCGTGCCGGCGCCGAGACGGAGGCCGCGCTTCGGACGGGGACCGTTCGTTTTCGTCGGATGGCATCCCACATCGCTCTGTCCTCCCTATGCCTGCCCACATCGGTGCCCGGAGCGGAACGACATGATCCATAGACTACTCTCGCGGATTCGCCTGAAGGGTTGCGCCCGGATTCTGAGGGTTTCCGTTTGGTTGGGAATGGCTAAGGTGACAGCCGTTTCGAGACGGGGCACTCGATCAGCATGGAGAGCGTTGCCGACTGCGCGGCATCCCGCGCGTAGGACGCATCCGACGTGTGAGGTGCCCCCTCTGCCGTTACTTCCAACTCAGATGGGTCTGCGCGAGGTCGTCGTCGGTGACCTGGATGAGCTCGTCCGTGTTCAGGTCGTACACCCAGACCTCGATCTGCAACTTGTAGTAGGGCCCCTCGGGATCCCACGGCATTGCCGCCAGGAAAGCGATCCTATCGCCGTTCGGCGACCACTCCGGCTGCCTCGGACCGACCCAGGCGCACAGATCACCCTCCCAGTCGAAACCGGGAGTCCCCAGGAACTCCTCTCCCCCGGAGAGGAAGGAGTTCACCTCCGCGTCGACGATGAACTGCTGGACCAGGACTTCAGGATCGCTGCCATCTGCGCCTGTAACGACAAGCTGGTTCCACGCGCCGGACACGCCGTCCAGCTCCCCTTCTCGCTCGCGCGTGCTCGCGATCATCGTTCCATCGGGAGACCAAGTCGGCCTGTTTCCGACGTTCGGCAGCACCTGAATGTCGGTCCCCCACGGGTCTGTGGTGACTGCTACATCGTAGCGTGTCTCGTCCGTACCCTCGAGGCTCATGTTACACAGAAGGCGAGAGCCATCGGGTGACCACCTCCCCCACATGGTCCCCGGGGTGTCTTCGGGCAGCACCGGGCGGGCCTCGGACCCGTCGGCGCTGATCACCCAGAGGTGGAATCCGGCCTCACAGGGCACCACCCCCTCCACAGGATCACAGTGCTGGAAGGCGATCATGCTCCCGTCGGGGGACCACTGCGGATAGCAGTTCACGCCGCCAAGTTCGGCCCTCGCGGTCAGGTTGACGACCTCGGAGCCATCCGGGTCGGTCTTCCAGATGTCCGAGAAAGTGGGGGGCCAGTCCACAGCCGTCTCGAACGCGAGCTCGCCGGTGGCGGGTGAGGGTACACCCTCAACAGGTACCAGATCGGCGCCATCAGCAGACACTTGCTCCGTCGACCACTCCAGTTCACCGCTGAGCAATCGGGAGGATTGCCCTGGGGGCCCGCCGGGCCACGGCCCCACGGTGCTGTCGAAGCTGAGCGTGCCCTCTATGAACAGGTAACGCACGGCGGCAAAGACGGCCCCTGCGAGGATGAGCAGCAGCAGCGTCACGACGATCACCGTGACCAGCCGCGGCACCCTCTTGGGCCGTGCAACCGCGACGGCCGCCATCGCGGCCATCGCCCGCTGCTCCCAACCGGGCCTCAGCTCCGGCACGGGTTCCGCGGTCGCCAGCAGGCAAGCCAGTTGTTGATCGAATCGCTCAGTGCTCATCGGCCCCCAGCCTTTCCCGGGCCTTCTGCCTGGCTCGATGGAGAAGCGACTTGATACCTCGTTCTGAGCGACGGACGATCTGTGCGATCTCTCTCAGCGAGAGCTGATCTACGCAGTGCAGGATCAACACCTCCATCTCGATGTCGGACAGGTGCTCTCTCAGCATCGCCACTTGGCGCCTGGCCTCCATTCGCTCCGTCGCGGTCTCGGCCACGTCATCGGCCGCCGGCTGCTCTGCCCTAGCGTCGATTGGTACCTGCGCCGACGCCGGCACGGACTTGCGCCTGTTCTGCCGGCGGAGTTCGGCCGTGATGTGGCGGTGGGCGATGCCGAACAGCCAGCCGGAGAAGGGCGCCCGCCGCGGGTTGTAGCCTCTGATGTTCCGCGCGGCATCGGCCAGCGTTGCTACCATGATGTCCTCGGCAAGCTCTGCATCACCCCGAAGCCGTCGCGCCGCGAACTCGTGGAGGCGGCGGCCGAACCGGGAGCACAGTTCCGTGTGCGCGGCCGGGTCGGCACTGCGGAGACCGCGAACGAAGCGGTCCATGTCTTCCCGCTCGCAGAGCGCTTCTGTTGTCTCCGCGTCGGCCTGGGCCATTGGCCCCCTCGTCCGCCTAAGGTCCCCGAGCACTGTCATCCACATACCACTATCGCGAATCGCTCAAGTAGGTCGCGCCCGGATCCCGTGCTGTGCAGAAGCCGATCCGGCTTCCAGCGCCCAGGACACCCTGTAGCGTGCATTCCCGGTCCTCGTGGATATCCCTGTCCGTGGAAACCAACCTGGCATCAGGCCGCCTGCGGGAACCTGCTGCCCGCCGCCTCCACTGCCTGATCCCCAGACTCATCTTCGTCGACTCTGAGCTTCCACCACATGAGAGGGGCGAAGGTCGCACCCGCCCGGACGGCGAAGTCAGTGCCCCTGGGAGAAGGTGCGAGCATGGTGCTGTGCGAATTCGGCGCTGGCGGCTCGGCTCTGTGGGTCCGTTCCGGCGCCTTGTTTGTGTCTCTGCTGTTGGCGGCTCTTGTTGGCGCGTCGTGGGCTGAGGGGGAGCCCTCCGGTTCGCGCCCGCGGCAGGGAAGCTTCGGCCAATGGAGGAGGTATGCGATGACGTCCGATCAGGTGCTTCGTGAGAAGATGGATAGGTGGGAGAGCGTGGGTCTGAGCGGGGGCGGGGGGATGTTCACGCCGGCGATCTCGCCGCACGATCCGCAGCTCATCCTCGTGAACTGCGATATGAGCTGCGCCTTTCGGTCGACTGATGGGGGGGAGACGTGGGAGATGTTCCACCATCAGTATCTGATTGGGAACACGCGCTGCCGCCCGGTCTTCCATCCCACCGACCCGAACACGAGCTACGCGGCGAACGGGTATCCGGGGGAGCTGCGGATCAGCCGGGATCGGGGGGCGACGTGGGCGCCGATAGGGGAGGGGCTGCCGGCGGGGTTGGTGGAGCTGGCGATCGATCCGGGAGATGGGGATTTCCTGCTGGCGGGGACGTGGAATGGCGCCTTCCGGTCGCGGGATGGTGGGGAGCATTGGGAGCGGATTGGCCTGGGAGGAGAGGTCGCCGGGTTTCACATCGACCAGACGAGCCCGAAGGGGAACCGGAGGTGCTTCGCGGGGACGCAGGGGGGAGTCTTCGTGTCGCAGGATGGGGGGATGAGCTGGGCGCGGGCCGGGGAGGGGCTGCCGCCGCGGGATGTGACCGACTTCAGCGGGGGATCGAGCAGCGAGTCGAACGAGGTGGCGCTGTACTGCACGATGGAGGGAGAGGTGGTGGGCGGGAGGTACGTCGGCGGTGTCTACCGCTCGACCAATGGCGGGCGGACGTGGAAGCAGGCGATGGGAGCGGGGATCGATGTCGAGGAGCGGGAGCGGCGGGGGAGGAGGTTCACGTCGCAGTATGAGTTCGTGCTGACGAACGACGCGCGGCCGATGACGGTCTATGCGGCGCGGCCGCGGCCGGGGCAGGTCTTCCGGAGCGACGACGGGGGCGAGACGTGGCGGCCGACGCTCTTCGTGAAAGCCGATGAGGAGCAGTTCAATATCGAGCCGCAGTATATCTCCTCGGAGACCGGCGGGCATCCGGAGAACATCAGCGGGTTCGGCATCAGCTCCGTGGATGCCGAGACGGTGATCGTCACGGACTGGATGAACTGCTACCTCTCGCAAGACGGCGGGGGTTCGTGGGACACGCTCCACACGCGTCATGTCGAGGGCCAAGGCGCGCCCGCGAAGGGCCACCGTTGGGCGAACACGGGGCTGACGGTCACCACGGTGTGGCACTACTACGTCGATCCGTTCGAGCGGAATCGGCACTACATGGCCTACACTGACATCAAGTTCGCCCGGTCCGACGACGGCGGGAAGACGTGGTACTCGCAGTGGGACAAGCCGCTCCGGAACACGACGTATGAGCTGGCCTTCGACCCGGAGGTGCCGGGGAAGATCTGGGGGGCGTTCGCCGACCTGCACGATATCCCGAACATGAATGTGATCTCCGGTCGGCATTACTGGGACAGGGCCGCCGGCGGCGTGGGGATCAGCGAGGACTTCGGGGCGACGTGGGCGGATACGTCCAAAGGGCTGCCGGAGAAGCCTGTGACGTCGATCATCATCGACCCGCGGAGCCCGAAGGAGGCGCGGGTCCTCTACGCGTCGCTGTTCGAGGCGGGGGTGTTCAAGTCGGCCGACGGCGGGAAGACCTGGGCGAGGAAGTCGAAGGGCCTGGGCGCGCCGGAGGTGAACGAGCGCGCCTGCCGCTTGATCCTCCACGACGATGGGACGCTGTTCTGTCTGGTGACGGCGCTGCGGAAGGATAAGGCCTTCGTGCCCGAGGGGCCGGGGCTCTACCGGTCACGCGACGGGGGCGAGAGCTGGGAGTGCATCAACAATTCGCAGCCGCTGCTCTGGCCGAAGGATTTCGATGTCGATCCGCGCGATTCGAAGGTGATCTATCTCGGCGCGGGCGACGCGGACGACCGGCGCGAAGGCGGCCTCTACAAGACGACGGATGGCGGCAATACCTGGAAGCTGATCGGCCGCGAGGGCTCCGACACCTTCGGCGCTACTGTGCATCCGAAGCGCCCCGACTGGGTCTATATGTGCCTGACCGAAGGCAACCCCGGGCCGGGCCTCTGGCTCAGCAAGAACGGCGGCGAAACCTGGGAGCCGTTCCTCGGCATCCCCTTCCGTAATGTCCAGCGGGTTTCGTTCGACCCCGAGGACGATGATACGATCTATGCCTGCACCTTCGGCGGCAGTGTGTGGAAGGGGCCCGCGGAGCCGTAGGGGTCGGCGGGGAGGATGGTGGGAGGGCGACGGCTGGGGGACGTGTCCGCCGTCCCCCAGACCCCCTCGCGGGTGCCGGCGGCACCCGCTGTCGTCTTGTCAGAGGCCGAGGGGTGTTGCCGCGGGGCGGGGCCGGGGATGAGGGCGGTGGGTGGCGCCGGGAGTATCCTCCCGGCGGAAGCCCGACAGGGGGCTCTGCCCCCCGAGCCCCCCGGTACGGCCTGATGGCAGGCATTGCCGTGCCGGGTGGGGCAGGATCTTGGAGAGATGGAATCCG
>Ga0307377_10003697_pt1 | contig 17075 bp, 22 predicted proteins | sample TR3MG_FD_202535 | JGI IMG/M metagenome (GOLD analysis project Ga0307377, IMG submission 202535) | Soil microbial communities from Risofladan, Vaasa, Finland - TR-3 | ecosystem: Environmental > Terrestrial > Soil > Coastal area > Acid sulfate soil | place: Finland: Risofladan, Vaasa | collected... | reverse complement strand
TATCTTAAGCAAATCTCCCCAAGTTGCAACCTTAATCTCAAGAACATTCTGTCTGGCACTATCGTGATGATAGTAAGCATAAACAAAAAATGGTTTCTTGAACTTAACCATGTTTGCCTTTTCGAAATTCTCCTCAATCTTCTTTTGTGCCTGCTCCATCGGACTCTTAACTTCCTTTTTCTTTGCCACTTTCTCCTCCTTTGTTATCGATCCCACCTATTGCCTATTTCAGCACCATTAACCAATTTATATAAAAGAAACAGTAAACCACTTGCAATTGCAATTCCTGATGCTTTTTCTATCATCTGTCTATTTGCAAATGCTTTAGGATGCTCTCCTTTCCTCATCTCACTACCAGACACCAGCCTAAGAGCAACAAGAATAGGTGCAAGCACTCCCAAAACAATTCTTGCAATTGCAATCACCAATGCCATAAAAGGCATATTAGAGTTATAATAATATGCTGCACAGAGATTATGCAACACTGCTATCGTAAATACCACAAGAGAAAAAATAACCCAAATCATCTGTCCTTTCCCTTCTGTCCCCATCATACAAAACAATCCAAACCCCAAAGCAATAGACTCTCCTGCAACAATCATCAAATCAGTCATGTTGTAAAAAAACACAGTTCTCCCACTTAAAGAAGTTATCACTCCTATGAAAGAAATAAGAATCACTGCTATAAGAGCAATGCTTTGGCAATCAATTGCATTCATTTGATTTATTCTCTCCATCTTTCATCTCTTCTGCAAACTCAAAGACAGCTCTCTTATGCCCATTCTCTAACTCAATTTCAAAAGTGTGTATCTGAAACAACCCACCAAGAGTCCAGTTGCATCCTTTGTCTTTTGCAAAACGACCAATGCAACTAAACCCCAGATACCCATCAATATCATCTTTCTTAACTCCTGCATCCAAAAGATCTTGGGCAGTCTGAACGGTCTTACACGAAGGACAGATAAACTTCCACTGCTTGATATCTTTACCAAACCTCTTCTCACCCTCTGCCATCCAATCCTCAATCTTTATCGTTCGTCTTTCCTTCACTGGACTTATCTTTTCCATCTTTACCATCCTTCTTTTGTGCTTCTGGTTTACCATACTTTTTAATACCTGCTGGCGTCAATCGAAATCTTGCTTGCCTTTCCTCTGCCTCTTTTCGTTTCTTGTCCCTATGAGCTTTGCTTCTATTCATGTATTTGCAGTCTCCTTCCTAAATTTAGCCATTTGCTCTTGCATGTCTTCAAACTGCATCCTTGCCTGCTCCTTTGTAGGATGCACTCTCAACCCTATATCACTATAACACTCTGTCTTACCATGCGAGTCTGACAGAATGGACGATATCATTCTTATAAAATCAACATCATGATGTGGTGGCACCCATGCCCCACTACGACAGAAAAACACAGCATCAATCTTAATTTTGATGTTTTCAGTCTCTAAGTCACCCCAAAATACCTCCGTAAGCTTTGGTAGATGGTATTTACGAGGAGAAAACTGTTTCAACCAGCATGGCTTAACCCAAACAGCTTTTCCCACCATTTTAGCCTGCCTTAACTTGATTAGCCAATTTGCACAGTCAAGTTTCTTTCGACCTGCGAACATGTCATGGTGAGCATCAAAATTGTAAATATTACACCTGCCCTGCTTTTTGGCAAACTCATACAAATCCTTATGGCTATCAGAAATGGCAATAGGTATACCAGACTTGAACACAAATCCCTTCTCCTTGAGATGCTCACCCAACCTCTTTGGATGGAAATCTGCATGCTTAAAGTGACACTCCTCATACAAATCCAGAGTAGAGTATCTGGCAGTCCACGCAACATTCTTAAATATGCTATTCTCTTCAGAATGTCCCCAATCCCACATGGGATTTTCCTTTGAGAAGAAATCGTAATCTACAGATAGAAGATTCTTCATGACTCCATCTCGTGCTCATACTTCGGTCTTGGCTCTCCCAATGCAAAATATAAGCCAGAAAGTGTAGCTGTGGCTGACAATTGCATCAATGCCCTTGGGGCATTCTCTGTTATCGTTGCCATGCTACCTTTTAGAACATGGTCATTTGATTTCTCGACCTCTTTGATTTTGTCTCTTATTTCCTTTTCTGTCTTCATCCTATCCATCCTTTCTTGTTATGCATTGCTTCCCTTTTCAAATATCTTGGCACTCATCAAATCAGCACAATGCAACATTATGCCAAGTGGTGACATATGTTGCATGCCTACCTTTTCATCCGACCAGCCACCATGGTGAAATGATACTGCATTTACCTGCAATGGTGTCAGGACAAGCCCATGCTCAGCACATACCATAACTGTTTCACCAGTCTTGTTCAACCTCAACACGTCCTTTGCATACATAAACATCTTGGCACCATATTTCTCCTGCTTCATCCATGCTTCTGAATCAACATACTTGTTCAGCTTATCAAGGTCATGAACAAATGTCACTATCAAAACATCATCCCTTTTGCAATCATACCAGTCTGGATGCAAGTCATACAATTCAAGAGCTATATTCATTACCTCTTTAATATGCTTGCCCATCCCACCTTTATAAAAATGATGATGTCCTATTGAAGATGGCTTATTAACAAACTCTTCAGCTACATAGTCAAGTATCTTATCAAGACACTTCCTATCATGTTCGCTCTCAACTTCATGTATCAATTCATATATCTCTTTCAATCAATCCTCCCTTTTTGAAGACTTGCACAGCAGGCAGACATTCTTCTTCCTTATCTCCTCTGTATATAATTCTGGATTATTAGTCCTAACATCATAATCCTTGTGGCAAGTATTACAGTGCAAAGTAACATGCCCACCACGACTCTTACCACCTTCAATTTCTATCTTCTTAACTTTCTTCTTACGAACAATATCCATTCTCTTTATTGACGGCATTTTATTCCTCTCTTTTCAACCTCTTTGGCAACCCAATAATGTCCCCATCCAAATTTATTGAGTTCTTCTACCAATTTGTTATCACTCTGTTCTTCCAACTCTTCAACATACATGTCAACCCAAGTTCTTCTTTTCTCATTAGACTTGCCGTATCCCTTTGCCACCTGATACCACTTGGCAAGCTGACCTCGTTGCACAAAGTTTAGGTAATCATAAAACCCTATTTGAACTTGCCTCACCCCACTCTTTGCAATATGGTTAGGAAGTGCCATAATAAATTCGTCCCAGCTCTCTATTAAAGGGTATTTCCTTTTATCAAATCCTATCATAAACTTTATGAAATCGCTATGATATATATGTGAATTGAATTCAACATACGGAATCTCATAATCTGTCGTTGTCCTATAGTGCATCACTATTCTTACTGCCTGATTATATTTATCAAAGAACTCAACCGAGTCTGCCAAAACCTCTTTTGAAATCTTTTTCTCATCAAGTGCAATCAGCTTATCTCTAAGCTCATTATATATTTCCAGTGGTGTTGTTCTTACCATTCTCTTAACTTGAAGTGTTCTTGTAATTTGAAGCATGAAAGAGGTATATATGATAGGATCTTCAATCTTGCCATATACAGATAGAATTTTCCTTCTGTTCGCAGGTGTTGTCGAGTCTAACACATTGGTGTGTTTACTCAGCAGTATTTTCTTTAAATCCAAAGCCATCAATTTTCCATCCTTCCACTATAATGATTCAACCTATCCTATTTTTTTTGCGAAATCTTCTTTTTCTTCCTTTCCATCATAAGTTTATCTATAAACTCCCTTATATCCTTGAGACATACACTGTTGAAAACTGTATCCACCTCTGGGAAGAAAGCATAACATCTCCATCTGCCAAACCACTTAACATCCCCCAAGAATGTTCCTTTATTGGATATCACCTGATAAATATCAGTCTTTCTATCTGGAACATCAAGTTTCCCGAAAGACAACCATTTTGTAATATACATGCTATCCATTATGAGTAAACACCTTCCAGTAAAATTGAAAATAATTCGGGAGTTTCTCTTTCAGTGTCTTCTCTACTTGTTCTCCCAAATCATTCCCAGTTTGCATTTTTCCAGCAGAACTAAGAACGACATATTGCATCATCACCATCTTATAACAGATATAAGAAACAAGCCAAAGACAGAACAAAGCAATTCCTAAAATCCAATAAAAAATAACCATCTTATCCTCCATTTGAGCAGTCTTGACACCAGTGCTCCCATTCTCCGTTTATATTCTTAACTGTCCATCCATCCCTTTTTATTTCATCAAGAGCATCGTGCCAATCTTCTGCATCTGTTTGCATCTCTTCTCCGCAGTTATCACACTCTGCTAAATGTGTCAACATGCCATGTTTATTTAAGCTCATCTAATCCCTTTTGTATCCCTTCAACATCCAATCCTTTTCCAGGACATTCTTCATGATGCCTCTCAATATCCTGAATACCCAATCCCATAATCAAAATGTTCAAAGATGCTATCTGTTCTTTTGTAAAAACATCGTATCCTGTCAGAGCTATACCTATATAATGGTTTCTGCCTTTTGCATGAGCACCTTCCTCTGTTATTTCTCTGCCCTTACAAATCCACCCATCTTTCCTAATAAGGAAATGATATCCTATTCCATCCCATCCCTTTTCCTTATGGTATTTGTCAACCTCTTCAAATGTCAAATCTCTGTCTGTTGCTTTGCTTCCTGCTGTATGGTGTATAACTGCTTTGGTATAATCCATGCACTCTCCTTTGCTGCATGATAATATAATTAAAATAAATATGCAATACCTAAACATTATGCTCTTAGCCATTTTCCATCAAACCTTACTCTAAATTCTTCAAGCACATCCTCAAACCTGTCATGTCCTTCATCCTTCAATCTCTCTGCAAAATTTATACTCCTATCTGTTCCTGATATGGCATGCCAAAAAAACTTTACCATTCCTACTGCATTAAGCTTTTTCATCCTCATGATTGTATACTTAACCCCTATCTTCGTTCCTCCTGAAGCAGTTGGAGATTCCAATATAGGATTAAATACCTTTTCATTTAAGAAATCCATTACCTCTTCTTCTTTTGTCATCATCATTGATTCACCTCTTTAACCCCTATCCATTCACCCTGATGATTTGTTGCTTTCTCTATTTCATACTTGCAATCATTTACCTCTGAAAATACTATCTCTCCAACTTCCAATTCTCCTCTTGATGCCATTCCTATTATACCAGACTTGTTAAGATTTATTCTCTTCATGCTATCCTCCCTTCTGATATAATGATTCAACTAACCCAATTTTTTTTGCGAAATCTTTTTAAATCGCCATTCTGGCATTATCTGGGATACCAACACATTGAAAATTTTTCCTCTCTCTCTCTAAGACTCTCAGAATGCAATTTTGCGAAATCTCTATACTTTTGACAATATTGATGGTCGCTGTGCGACCATACCATACATGCGAAGCATGTGTGGTCTCTCGTCTCTCGTATAACATGCGAAGCATGTTATACTTATCTACTATAACACTTCAATTATTTATTTTTATTTTACTACTGGAGTCGCTTATATAGTTTATTTTAATACCGTCTATTTCAATACATTCTATTTATATATCTATATATATAATTCAATACTTAAATAGTTAAATAGATCTATTTAAGTATATATTTTAAGGGTATCAGAGATCGTCCTAAATTAGAAACAGCCTGTCAGGTATGACAGACTGCCTCTAAAATACAATGTGTTATACTGTATTGTTTTTATTTTTCTACTTTAGCACTTGCTACTTCATTAATCCAATAGTCAGAACAGAACCATCCGTTCTTAACTACAGAGATTTCAGTTCCATCAACCTTTACTACTTTGTCACCTTGCTCGACAGAAAAGAAATCTGTTTCTGAAATAGGGTGAATTACTACTGCTCTCCAACTACTACATCCTGCGGAGCTTATCAAAGCCAGCATTAATCCTATTAGGATCCCTATCCTTAAGACCTGCTTTGACTTCATTTGCTGCCTCCTGTTTGAGCTTCTTTTTCTCAGCATCTCTCTCTGCCCACTTACCAAAAATAAGCATAAGCAGTTTGAGAGCACTGCCAATCATTGCCAAAATGCTCATAAAACTCCTTACTGGTTCGTATTACTTATAGCAGTTCTGACAACTTCATCTTTCTTGCCATCCCTGTTTAAAGCAACATATTTTCCAATAAACTTAACTATTGGAAGCAACCAATTGCTTTTGCTAAGAGTAGGTAGTATTGCAACCAATGCACTCGCAATACCTATTATCTTAACAAGCCATCCCCCAATTACAGGAAGATTTGTGACTGTCCACTGTAACGCATCAACTATCCCTTGCACGACATTTACTATCTGGTCCATATTGTCCTCCTTTTTTTGTGTTACTTTTTGTCCACTATTACACCAGTAGTGAACCTGCTACTGATGCACCAACTCCTCTTTCTGATATTTCAACTTCCTTAACTGTTCCCCAAAATGCATTTGCTGCAGTTAGAAATACAGTGTAGATAATATAGTATCCCCATCCACCTGACAAAATAGCAAACACAATTGCTGCCTGTGCCCAAAACAGACCACATGTTGCTCTTGTCAAGCACTCTACAGGAAGATAATCTCCAGTTGAACCCTTTCCTCCAAACACCCACACCCAAAATTTGTGTGGTGGAGCTGACAATCCATAACTAAATAGAGACATCAAACCCCAAAGCACTGGAGCATAGAGTATTGCCCACCAGTTCCATCCTAATAGGTATACTTTTAATAGAGCGATTAATGTAGGCATAACAAATGCCCTTGCCCATTTCTGCCCATCGCCACCCATTCTCCAAAGTTGTCCACTTATAAGAACGACAGCCAATATCAGTATCCAATTCAACATATTCACCTCCTATGTTCTTTCTATAATTATCCAAAGAATGCTATCAAGTGGGAGCTCAATTATGAGTTTACCAATAAGTCGTTCGTATGTTCGCTCATTCCACTTGGCTCCCTGATACAATTTCAATGGTGGTTTGTTTTCTTTTGAGTTATACCAGATAACAGGCTCACCTTTTTCTGCACAAAAGTGTATCGCAAATCTTGACTCTCCTTCAGGTATTTCTACAGTCTTGCTCTCTGTTACCTTTTCAGAAAGAATAGTGGGATTATGCATTGGCAATTCACTAAGTATTTCCACCCCATGAATATTCACGAATGTTAATATTCGCTTTGTTTCATTGGGAGCAATAGAAGTGCTTCCTATTGTCTTAACGACACCATTCTTATTTCTGTAAGTTGGCATGCTGCCTTTCTTAAGCTATACTTACTTCAGCAATGGCTCCTGTATCAAGATAATATATCTTGAAAGAATCCACTATTCTATTTAAGAATTGATAAGATTTCCCTTCACCAGCAAGCAACACTTCTGCATTTGCTGCTACACCATTAAATTCAATCTTAACTGCTGCACCAGAACAGAATACAGTTATCTTATACTGTTGCAACCCTGCAGGAACTGCAATAGCTCCAGAGTCTCCAGAACCACCAGTAAATCTGTTGCTGTAATGCACAGGATAATATCTCGGATCTATTGATATGAGAGTTACCCCTACTGGTAAGCTTTCAAAAATCTCTTTGGTTTCAACCTGCTCTCCTGCTTCCATTCGAATACCCTGATGGGTAATCACTGTCGCAGTGCCGTTTTTATATGTTGGCATTGTCTCCTCCTTCTTTTGTTTTAGTCAAATTTCTCATACACCAAAAAAGTTGATGTTCTTCCTCTCCCTATCCATCCTCCAAGATCCACCACTGCTTGTAACTTATATTCTCCAGCGACATCAAAGTCTCCGTCTTGAAGTATATATCTCATTGCCTGCTTATTTTGAAATACTTGTTCTGCCACCCATTCAACAACACACCCATTTGGTTTCCTAACACTCATCTTAATAGAGGCAGCACCTGTGAGATCTTTCCCGCAATTTACAATAAGCTCTGTTCCTACCTCTCCCACATAATGTTTATCTGATAATACTGCCATATATCCTCCTAATTAACATTAACCTCTTCGGTTATTTTAGATTCCAAATACATTTTATAGAGTGCTTTCCAGATATAGAAAGACTCGCTTATATTTTCTTCGATAAGCATGTCATCATAAACATCAATCAACCATGCAAAAATATTATCAATGTTTTCTGTTACAACAATGCTGTCAAACACAGGACCAATATCAATTACAATATCAAGAAGTTCTACATATTCTGCTATGGTTATGCTATCGTAAACACTTGTGTTTTGGCTATCTAAAAATCCTGTTGTAAATTCAGTGGTTGCTATCTCATCATAAGGAGCAAGATTAAGCACATCAAAATTTACAGATATGTCTTCTAAAATTGCAATTGAACCAAAGACATCTGGGAAAAGAATTCCTGCTATTTTTGAAAAGCTTTCTGTTATGGTTATTGTATCATAAGCAAAAGCACTAAGAGCATCAAAGTAAAATTCTACATATTCATCAATATATATAAGCTCTTCATAAACATCAAGAGTTGTTCCTACAAGTCTCACATCTATAAATTCAACTACTATTTTTGCATCATAAACAGAAAGGTTAAGAGCATCAAGATTCAATATAAGATTTTCAACTATAGACATTGAATCAAATACATCAAAATAAAGAGTGCCAATTAACACTTCAAGGTCTTCAATAATAGAAATGCTTTCAGATACAGAAAGATGCAAAATGTCAAGATTTATTGTTAAATCTTCTATTATAGTAATGCTCTCATAAACATCAGGAACTAAATTTGTAAGCCCAGTGGATATATATTCAGACCAAGCAAAAATATCAAAAACATATACATTAAGCTCTGGAAGACGAACTTCTGTGGCACAATCAGCAATTACTTCATCATAAACATCTATAAGCAATATTTCTTTAGCAAGACCTACATATTCAGCTATGCTTACCGAATCAAAAACATTGGTATAAAGAACATCAATTACCATGTCTGCATAATCAACTATAGACACAAAGTCAGCAACGACTCCCACTTCAACAACCAAATCAATGACATCAATGTGTTCTGTTATAAGAAGTCCTGAGAACTCAAATACTTCTAAATTTAAAACATCATACTGTAAAGCAATATTTTCTGCAATGGATATTGAATCATAAACAGAGAAAGGAAAACTTCTCGACAGAGAGACATATTCCGAAATTGTTATGGCATCTCCACCACCAAATGTCGGAAGATTCTCTGTTCCAGAGCCAGCATTCCATCTTTGGCTAACCTGTGTTGCAGATAAAACAGACTGATATAATACACACTCATCAAGAATAGCATTTCTTATTTTCGATGAACCATTTCTTGCACCAATTTGGAAAGTAACAGGATTTATGATGCTGTCACCAGGACTATATGTATCTGTGGTTGAATATGTGGCTGGAACAGCATTGTCAATATACAGAATCATTCCAGATGAGACTGTGCTTCCATCATAGGTTGCGACTATATGGTGCCATGCATTGTCTTCAAGACTGACATCAGCTTGCTTTTCAATCTGTCTTGTTGCTCCATTTGTCTTTAAATTGTAAACAAGACGACCATTTGCAAGAACAGATAAGGTGATACCATAACTTGCTGATCCTTTTGCGAACAGCATCACCTCTGTTCCGATTGCATCAAGCTTTAACCAACACTCCAAAGTAAAAGAAGTCGTATAGTCCCAAGTTGCAACTATAGCTCCACAATCTACATAATTAATCGCTCCAGGAAAAGTAAATCCTCTATCAACTTTGGCAGCAACAGAAATATTAGCTGAATTATCAGACGAGCCTGTTATTGTTCCATTTCTTCCGTTGCCAGAGCTATCAAGAACATTCTGTGTGGCTATGTTGTCATTAAGCTTATAGTGAGCATAAGACGGAACAATATTCGTTCCTACATTAAGAACATCAAGACTAATAAATCTAATCTCTGCTATCGCTACTATATTCTCTTGAACAACTAAATTTATATCTGCCATATTATTCCCTATGGTTTAGCAACTGGTTTCTTTCCAAACGGAAGGATAGAATCCATTGTAAACTTTCTCTCTGCTTGTGTTTGCCGTGTATAAAAGTCTTCATACACCATTTCCTCAATTGCTATTTCATCAAATGTGTCAATATCAAGAGCAAGAAATCCTAAATTGATATATTCTGATACTATAAGGTCATTGTAAACATCTACTTGAAGATCTGGCACAAAGAGCTCAATGTCTTCCAATATTGAAAGATTATCTGATACAGTCAAACCAAGATCGTCAAATAAAACAGTGCTGTCTTCCGCAATGGCTATGTCATCAAAGACACTTGCAATCAGATTATCAATATATTCATCATCACTCTCTGTTATTGTTATGCCATCATACAAGTCTATATTAAGAGCATCAATTGAAATTGTTGGTGCTTCTGTCACCACTATGGATTCTGAAGAGTCAAGCTCAATTATCAAATCCAAAAGCTCCACATCTTCTGTTATTGCAATATTCTCAGAGATGAAAAGATTGAGAATATTCATATAGGAATCAAAGTTTTCTGCTATTGTCACACTATCATATGGAGCTATAATCAATTCAGGAATAAGAATGTCAAAGTTTTCAGTCACAGTTAAAGAATCAGAGACACTTACATCTGTGGCAATGGATACATCAAGATTTTCTGTTATGGCTATCTCTTCATAAACTATACCAAGCTCAATTACAATATCAACCATGTTGATGTCTTCTGCAACAGATATGTCATCATAAGAAGATATGTTGAGCTCAGGAATAGCAACAGTTATGTCTTCTGCAATAGTTAATGCATCATACACATCCACATAAAGAATATCAAGAACCAAATTAATATTTTCAAGTACAGATGCAAAATCAGCAACGACTCCTACCTCAACAATCAAATCAACTATATCAACATGTTCCGTTATAAGCAGTCCTGAGAATTCAAATACATTTATGCTTAAGGTATCAATATACACGACAACATTTTCTGCAATAGATATGCTATCATTTATACCTATATTAAGAGCATCAAGATTTAGAGCAAGATCTTCTGTTATCAAAATCTCTTCATAAACTATGCCAAGCTCAATTGCAATATCAAGCATCTCAATATTCTCTGCCACAGACATGGAATCAAAAATATCAATATTGAGAACAGCAAGACTTAAATCAAGATTTTCTGTTATGGTTGCAGCATCAAAAACACTCAAGTGAAGAGCACCAAGAGATAAAACAGTATTTTCTATTATGGTTATAGAGTCTTCAACAATGCCAACCTCAACAATCAAATCAAGAACAGATATGGACTCTGTTACCGCAAGAGAATCAAATGCATCAATATTAAGAACATCAAGATTTAAAACAAGATCTTCAGCAACAGTTATGGAATCAGATTCTGAAACCAGAAGTATTGGCAGTCTTAATTCAAGATTTTCAGTTACAGTGATTGTATTTTCAACAACACTCATGGATATCAGAGAATCAACAATCTCAACATATTCAGCTATTAATATGTCCTCATAAATATTTGTGTATAAAATGCTTAATGAAAGAACAACATTTTCTTCTACAAGAACATCTTCTGCTGAAGAAATACCAAATCCAATAACCTGTTGTGTTCCCTCAGTAACGATTATATTATCAATTGGATTGATATATAAAACACTAAGATAATGCGTGACATCTTCAGCTATTGATATTAAATCATATACATCTGGAACAAGGTTGTCAATTAGCTCATCTACAAATTCTGATATTGCTATGCTATCATTTACACCTATATTAAGCGATCCAATTATAACATTTATGTCTTCAGCTATTGATATGAAATTCTCAACAACTCCTACCTCAACAATCAAATCAATGACATCAACATGCTCTGTTACAAGCAATCCCGAGAATTCAAATACATCTATATATAAAATAGCAAGAGATAGTTCAGTGTTTTCAGCTATAGAAATCTCTTCATAAACTATGCCAAGCTCAATTGCTATGTCAAGCAATTCAACATTTTCAGCTATGGCTACAGAATCAGAAACACTCAAGTAAAGAGCACCAAGATTAACTGTGGTATCTTCTGCTATTGAAATTTCTTCATAAACAAGCGTATTCAAAACATCAATATAAGTTGTTATATCTTCAGCTATAGTTATGCTTTCATAAACAATACCAAGTTCAATTACAATGTCAAACATGTTAATGTTTTCAGCAACCACTGCACTATCATAAACATCAATATTAAGAATGGCAAGAGACACTTCATCATACTCTGCTGTCGTTATTGCATCATAAATATCCACATATAATGGATCTGGAGACAAAGTTGGAGTCTCTGTTATAGATATGCTGTCATAAACATCCACACCATTTGTTATTTCAAAAGATACATTTTCTACTATTGATACTGAATCAGATACATTCGGAACAAAAACATCATGTTCAAGTGTCACAGATTCAGTAATTGCTATGCTATCATTAATATCGATATATAATACATCAAGAGATGGTTCAATGTTTTCAGCTATGGAAATAGAGTCTTCAACGACTCCTACTTCAACAACCAAATCAAGCATATCAATATGCTCTGTTATAAGAAGTGTATCGTAAATGAGAAGATAGTATAAACTCAGACTGACTTCAAGAATTTCAAATGTTTGAATTTCATCAAAAACAGGACCAAGCTCAATGGTTATATCAAGCAATTCTGCATATTCAGTTACAGTAATGTTATCATAAACATTCGGAGCAAGAACATCAAGACTAATCGTAAGATCTTCAGCTGTGGTTACCTCATCATAAACATCCACCAGAAGTATTCCAGGAGTGATTACCAAGTCCTCTGCTATGGATATGCTTTCAAATACAGGACCAACCTCAATTCCAAGATCTAAAAGTGCCACAAATTCAGAAATTGCAATAGAATCATAAACATCTGGAACAAGGACATCAAGATTGACCACAAGATCTTCAGATACAGTTACTGTGCTTTCAAAGATGCTTATTGACATTGCAATTACAGCCTCAACATATTCAGTGATTGCTATAGAATCAAAAACTATGCCAAGTTCAATCACAATATCTGTCATGTTGACACTCTCTACAACAGATATGTCATCATATACCGAAATGCCAAGAGAGACATCTGCATTCGCAAATTCTGCAATTGTTACTGTATCATAGACATTTGGAACAAGAGCATCAAGATTGACTGTAACAGATTCACCAATAATGCTGACATCATATAAATCTACATTAAAAACATCAAGATTAAGCTGTAAGTCTTCAGAAACTGTTATGGTATCATAAACCAGCTCAAGATGAATCTGATTATTTTCAACCACTATGTCTTCAGCTATTGCAACAGAATCAAAGACATCAAAATATAAAGCACTTAAATTTACTGATATGGATTCAGCAATGCTTATTGCATCATACACATCTACATAAAGAACATCAAGACTTGGCTCTATGTTTTCAGCTATGGATATAGAATCTTCAACTATTCCAACTTCAACAATCAAATCAAGCATATCAATGTGTTCTGTTATAGTAACAGAATCATTAACAGAAAAATTTAATCCTGTAAGATTTATAAAGAAATATTCTGTTATAGGAATGTTATCATATACAAGACCAAGCTCAATTATGATATCAAGAAGTTCTATATATTCAGCAATGCTTATTGCATCATAAACACTTGGAACAAGAATAGGATTGAGTATATCAAGTGTCTCAAATACAGTGACACCATCATAAACAGAGAAATTTAGAGCAACAAGATTTAAAGTTAAATCTTCTGCTACAGTTATGTTATCATATACATCTGTATAAATAGCAGGCAGTCTTATTTCAAGATCTTCAATTATGGTTATGCTATCATATACACTCAAATTAAGAACATCAAGATTCAGAGCAAGGTTTTCTGTAATTGCTATATCATCATAAGCAGAATAAAGATTCCATAAGTTCCAATAAAACTCAACATTTTCAACTATAGCTATATCATCATACCCAATCAATCCCAGAGTAAGTGTTTTTGAATATACTGTTGATGCTTCTTCCCATGATACAAAGCAAGAAGTTGATGTTGAGCCAGAAGGACTTTTGGAAACATCCGATCTTGTCATCGTATCCGTAGATTCTGCTGCTTCAACAATACTGCTATATACATCTGTATTTAAGTTCTTAAGGCTGTAATAAAATTTATTGTTGCCTAATCCTGTAGGTCTGTCCCATGCAAAAGCAAGATAAGAGTCTCCATAGTCACCAATTCCTGGATGTTCACAATCTGTATTAGAATCAACTATATATTCAGTATTCAGTCCTACAGTAGTTTGAAAAGTTCTACTTGCACAAGTTCCATCACCCTTAATATAAACCATTTCAACAATGTCGCTTACATCGTTATAATTTGTTTCAAACTGGTGAGCCACAAGAGACTGTGGTGATATTTTAACAGTGGCTATTGGTGTCGGAGAAACATCCCATGAAGAGATATATTCTTTATACTGTAAAGCTGTTCCCTCTGTATAAAGACAAATTACCTGATATGAATTTCCAGGAGAAGTTTGAGTCTTTTCCATTGCTGTGAATACTTGCTCTACATTGCCAGTATCGCTTATGGTTGATGCAAGACCCCATACTAATATATTGTTAACACCAGATCTTTGCACAACAACATATTGATTGGTTCCATTATTCTCAGTTGCTGCTGCCCATAATCTACCAGAAGGAGTATATGCTGCACTTACCCTTGAATATGTATTGGCTCCACTTGCCCATACTGTTGTAGGAGATCCCCAAGTAAAACCAATTCCAGGATAACCAGATGCTTTCCTTGCAAGGATGCTATCTCCTTGCCTATAAAGAATGAAAGCATTAGTACCTGTACCACCAGAAAGAGTAAAATCATTTAAAACATTGGCATCAGTTATTCTTGCACTGACATTTTCTGTCCATGCTCCATCAGGATCTAATGTATATTCAAATATAATATTGCTAAGAGTTCTATTGAACCATGCTCTCCAAAAATATGTTCCATCAAACCATGTTGATGTCTGACAACAATAAGGCAATTCACCTGAGTTTGTGGTAACATCTTCAAGAACATCAGCCACGGTGATGCTCTCATAAATAGAGGTATTTAATACACTAAGTTCTTGAGTTGTGTCTTCAGCAATTGCTATAGAGTCATAAACTGGACCAAGCCCAATTGCAAGATCAAGCATCTCAATATTTTCAGCTATTGATGCTGAATCATAAACACTTAAATTGAGAACATCAAGATTCAATGCAAGATTTTCAGCAACTGCCAAAGTATCAGAAACACTTAAGTTAAGAGCATCAAGATTCAGAGCAAGATTTTCTGCTACAGATGCAAAATCAGCAACGACTCCTACCTCTACAATCAAATCAACTACATCAACATGCTCAGTTATAAGCAATCCTGAGAATTCAAATACAGAAAAATTTAAAACATCAAGATTTAAAACAAGATTCTCTGCCAAAGTGACAGAGTCGTAAACACTTACATAAAGCAGATCCAAATAAAAATCTAAATTCTCAGTTATCGTTATGCTTTCATAAACAATGCCAAGCTCAATTATGATATCAAGGAGCTCTGTATTCTCTGTTATAGACAGAGAATCAAATACACTGAGGAAAAGGTTGCTTATGCTGTTTTGAACATCTTCTACAACAGATACAGCATCGTTAACAGATATATTTAGGACATCTATATAGGTTGATACGCTCTCAGCCACTGACATGAAGTCAGCAACGACTCCCACTTCAACAATCAAATCAATGACATCAATGTGTTCTGTTATAAGAAGTCCTGAGAACTCAAATACACTTATATTCAAGACATCAAGATTTAGAGCAAGATTTTCAGTTACGGAAGCAGAATCATAAACATTAAAATTTAGAGTGGCAAGGGATAAACTAAGATCTTCAGTTACAGTTATTGTGTCATAAACATTTAAGACCACAGCAGAATCTATAATTGAAAACTCTACATACTCAGAAATAACGATGGCATCAGCACCCTCATATTGAGCAGTAGAACTGCCATATGTAGTGCCAGAATCATCATATGGTAGACTAGGAGGATCTGATATGAATAAATTTAAATCAGCCATTTAATCTCTCTTATCTTATGCAGACCAATTCATTGCAGCACCATGAATTTTAAGGTCTTTGTTATTGTGAGTTGTCAACTTGTATTTCATATTGAATGTTGACACAACAGGCTGTCCTGAAATATCCCCAATGCCTGTAAGAACTCTTTGACTTGTCTCATAATATCCTTCATCAACAAGAGTAAGCTGTGTCCAAGTTGTTCCCTCGTCTCTTGACACCCATGCTTTTAAATCTGTATTCAAAGTTATTGCATCAACATCTTCTTCAAATAATGCTATCCTTACATCGTCTGGTGTTGAACCTGTTGCTTCTGTTCCTGTGGACTGAAGAGTCATGCTAAGAGCACCTGAAGAATATTCTGTTGTCCAAGGAATAAAATTTGCTGTCCACCTAGCGATACCTTTGGATACCCTTACTTCGTCTATGTATCCACTTAGCCACCACCCTTGCACTGGATGTCCACCTATCTTCACGACATCTGCTGGAGCTATTACTTGAGAGTTAGCTGTAGTTGCACCAATCTGAGATCCATTGACAAAAACCATAAAACTACCACTGGTCTTTACGACAGCTATATGGTACCAAGTATTAACTGCTGGGGTCCAAGCGAATGTAAGATTTGTGCTATTCACAATATATAATTGGAGTGTATTGTTATAACATATCCAAAATCCACCTGAAGTCTCACTACCAAATAGCACAAGAACTTGAGAGAAGATACTAGACATCCTTACCCAAAAGTCTACGGTAAAATCTCCTGTACCAAAATTCCAATCTGCACTATCAGGAATGCTAACATAATCACTATTACCATCCAATAGTAAAGATGCATTATCACTAAATCTTGCATAGTTTGTCTCAATCACTGCATTTGTAAAAGTAGGGATGTGGTAAGAATCGCTACCACCATCTCCAGATACATCTTGTGTTTCCATGTGGAGGAG
>Ga0307377_10003696_pt1 | contig 17078 bp, 23 predicted proteins | sample TR3MG_FD_202535 | JGI IMG/M metagenome (GOLD analysis project Ga0307377, IMG submission 202535) | Soil microbial communities from Risofladan, Vaasa, Finland - TR-3 | ecosystem: Environmental > Terrestrial > Soil > Coastal area > Acid sulfate soil | place: Finland: Risofladan, Vaasa | collected... | reverse complement strand
AAATACTATTGCTGGCGCTGATGTCGGAAGGGGCAGTAGCTGCAGACGTATAGCTCTCAACATTCCTCTTGGCAGACTGTAAGAGCTGACTTAGATATTTAACCTTCTTCACGAACGCACTCGATTTAGGATCTTTAGAGAGGTCCATGACGTGCGTCTTGGTCTGGGGTATGCCCACCTGTCTAGGCAGGTATTTAGACACCGGACATGGATAAATATCATGGAATATGAACTTCTGTAGCAGTCCTATGAGCCCGCGAAAAGTTACCAACTTTCCCAGCCCGCCCATCTGCCTATTCATCCACATATTGAACGTCTTACGCGCAAACAGTTTAGCCGTGCTGGTATCCTGTTCCGCAGCGCATATCTGCTGGAGGATTTTGAGCCTAAGCTCGGCTATGGCAGCAAAGTCTGTTACTCCTCGGAAAGTCGTGTCCCCATAATAGGCCCCGCCTATAGTCTCCAGCACTCGGACTATGCCAGCCAGCAATCCCTTGAGCTTAGGATAATTTACCGAGCGTCCATTTAGCAGCGCAGCTATAGAGCCGACTCCTTTTCCTAGAGGCCCATCAAGATAGTTTGTGTTCGCCCCTATGAAAGCTGCGTATTGGCGTCCTGACAACAAGGACCCTTTGAAGTTGTACTGATATGTGGTGTCCCAATAATTACTCAAGTCCACACAATTGAGAACAGCTGCGCGAGAGCCTGCATCTTTCTGAAAAGCTAGCCCCTGCACCTCCCCTATGAACAAGACTTTGTACGCCGAGTTCTCTATGTCCTCCTGTAAATCTGTCTCTAGTGCAGACTCTCCTGCTACGAAGTCATAGAAGAAAAGGTGCACCAATGTACGCGGCATTATCTCCAATATCTTATCAGTAGCTATGACCTGTACTGAGCAGGCTGCCGGAGAGTTAGCCGCAATAGTTATCGAAGCACCAATGACAGGCACCTCTATGCCTTCCAGAAAAAGTCTCAGCCCTAGTTTGTGCCCTATAGTCACGGTACTATTAACTCTCCTATGTCAGGTAAGTCGAGCAGACCTCCAACTCCTTGATTCCCCGTCTCCGCTAAAGTCCTAGACACGGTAAATCCAAGCGCTAGTAAGGCAGCAGATGACATCGCACCACCAAACGCTCCAAGCGAATGCGCGTCCTTGAACTTGCTTCCGCCCGGGTGCTGTATCACGTCTATCCCAGCTGCTTCTAAGTCATGTAAAGCTATCTGCTCTAAATCATATATGGTGGGCGACGTATTCTGTTCCTGCACCCATTCTGAAAAAGAAGGGTCCCCCTCATCTACGGTACCTATGTACTCGTCCTTATTGTCTCGGATCTTACTTCTGTATGGCAGTGTTCTCTTGGGGCCTTCAGCGAAAGGGGCAGGTCTACCAGAATACTCTGCAGCTCCGATGTAAGACAACATGCCGCCTATGCCTTTAGGCAAACGCATTTTACGCGATCTGAACATCGTGTTAACGATACTCAAGAACGTTAGATTCTGCGCATGCACACCCATAGCCAACGCGGTGGCTAACACATTCTTGCCCCTCATGAGCCCTTTATCAGATGTTACTTTAACCGGTTGTGTAGACACTGCCGGCTGATTAGATGCCTCGAGCTCTAACTTTACCGTCTCGATATCACGCGCTTGTTTTTTAGCGGCTATGCTGTACGCTTTGAGGTCCGTTCTGGCAGCCTCCACATCTTCCTGTCTCAGCGTATCACCCAGTTTAAGATCTAGGTTTACGGCATGCGTGACTGGATAGTCGTCGTCTCCGACCGTACTTAAGTAGGTGTGGTTGGTGACAAATAACTGGAAACTGAAGGGTATGTGGTAAGGAGAATTCGCATCATCCCGCGCCATAGCCTCGAGCATATATCCTTCTACTATGATGTCGTCCCAGTGTAGATAGATGCGGGCATTCTGTTCTACCAGTTTTGTACCTCGTAGCGTGTGCTCATAGTTGTGCCAAAACTCAGTACGCCAGTTGAAGTCCAACGTATTTATCAGCATGCCTGCTACCGACAGAACACGAGGACGCTCCCCAAAGAAGAAGATGTAAGAATCACCAAACGTCTCCAGTATCTGCTGCTTCTCCTGACGAGAGTCTGTTATTTGCTGAATGATGAAGTTGGAATAGTTGTACGTGGTGGAGTAGCCGCTGGTATCTACGCCCTTCGGTCCATATATATTTGTCTGTCCTGGGGAGTACGGCCCACCGGCGTCTACCAATGGTATCGGATCACCGTTCGCTTTCAGAACTTTTATAATAGCGTATGTGTCTTCCTTGATTTCTATCCCACGAAAAGGACGACGTACTCCTGTATAATTGATCCCACCCTGTTTGACTCTATTGAGATTTTTTGCGAAGGCATCAGTCCGTATCTCAATGAATGTAGCCATACTATCTCCTAAATAGAAATATTGGTCTTGACCAAGAAATCCTTGATCGACCTGGTAGTACGAGAAGCGTTAAACGCTTCTCCTGTGCGTACCGATAGTGCTTTAGCCCTGACCAACACGAAATACGGATCTTCTGGAGCTATCGAGTCACGCACGACTACCGTGACTACACGACCATTTGCCAGCGGGTACTTCTTCTCTAATTCTACTCTGCAGACTGCCATACTTACCCCTTCACACCTTTTGGGAGTGGCGGACCATAGTCAACATAGTCTTCCTTTAAGTTTCCTGTGCCTGTGCCTCCGCCGTTAGCCTTAGTTACCTCTATTAGCTGCTGTAACAGTCGGTTTCCCTCAGCTATTGTCTGATGTATACCAGAACTGCTGCCCATCCTTCCGATGATCTGTAGCTTGTCTTTAGGATCTGCGCCAGCGCCCATGACCCCCATGGCCTGCCCCGTCGCCCCTTCAATAAGTGTCTTCTTGAGGTCCTCCCCTCCTTTTCCTACATTTGTGAGGACCTCTTTAACTCTGTCTTTGTACTTTTCTGGGACTCCTTTTACGATTTCTTCTATGGTGCTTGCCGACCCAACCTGAATTCTCTTCATCTCCTCTTCTGTTATGCCCCGCTCTCCCATCAAGCCGCCCAAGGCATCAGTAAGCGCTCCCAAAGCATTTCCAGGCTTACTCTTATTGGTAAGCCTTTTCATTGTCTTATCTACGTCACGGCCTCCCCACAGAGCAGTAGCGACCTCGCCACCACCATACTCTCCAACAAGCTCCGCAGCCGCAGCTACCTGTTTCTCAGGCGCTTCTGCAGCAAGCTCTGTGATCTCTCTCATCTTCTCTACATACTTATCGGCGTCACCGGTGCTCTCGCCAAGCTCCTTAACAAGCTGGCCCAGGTTCTTCCCGCTTTTGCCCTTGATCTGATTCAAGGATGCGATAACCTGGCCCTTCTCTTCGCCCATGCTCTTGAAGAACCGATTCGCACGCCGAGTAGTAGCTTCGGTAAACTTTGCTTGCTCCTTCACCTTGAACAGATTACCCATTTGCCGCGTCTTTATTTTTATGTTCGCAGCATTAGGATGCTTATCGTCTGTCATAGCTAGGAGGGTGGCAACGTCATCTTTGTCGAATTTCTTACTGGGGTCACCCGCCAGCTTCGTCAGTATGTCTTCTGCTTTCTTTCTATTCGCAGTCGCCTCTTTGCCCTCCCCAGAGGCCAATAACCGCATGGCTTCCTCAAATTCGTCTCCGCCACGCTCTATGATCTTTTGCATAGACTTTTCAGAACCGATTACTGGAGGATTATCTCCTATCTTAGAATAAAAATAGTCTACAATCGCTCCGCCAATGCCACCGCCCGCTCCACCCACGCCCGCCATGCCACCGCCACCGCTGAGGACTCCGCCTACAGACTCCTTACTGGCGCCTTTGCCGCCTCCCATAGCCTCCCCAAGACCGGCCATCCCCGCATTTATACCTTGCTCGAGCTGACCTTCCAGGTCCTCAAATCCAGTGAACGTGCCTATGTCCGCTTTCGCGGCAGCGCTTCGTAAATCAACGCCGCCTCTCATCATGCGTGATCCTATGCTGGCCGCCCCCAAAAATCCTATTTTAGCACCCATAGTTTTGGCGCCCTTTAAGGTCTTCCTAAGCGCAGCACTGCCTAACCTACCTGCCTCTATCTCCTCGATTTGTGCCTGGGCCATGTCCATCCCAGTCTTACCCCTAAGGGAGCCCATGCTCATAACAGCACGCCTAAACGACGTAGAATTGATCTCCTCGCTAGCAGATTTTAGAGCTTTATCCGCCAACGTCTTGCTCTGGAATCCTATCGATTGCGCTTGCTCATCGGTCGTAACCTTACCTGTTACTCCCACACCCATGCCCATCATTAGCTTATCGACTTCTTTTTTATCGAACGCGTTGTACGACGCTTCGGTGTAGCCACCGCTGAACAGGCTCTCCCATTTTCCACCTTCGTATCTGCCGGCGTATAACCCTCCCCCGCGCACAGCCCTATCACGCTCCTCCGCACTGCTGAATTTGCGCTCCTTCGCTCCCATAGCGAGCATGACACCCATCTTATCAGTAGTGACTTCCCCGCCCTGTCCCATGGTAAGTCTCAACGCATTCATGGCGCCGCCACGATCGCCCGTCCAAGCTCTGAAGAGGCCCCCACCCCCTCCTGAGAAATCCATGTTTCCACCGACACCGAGGTCTCCCTGACTACCGAGACTGCCAAACGCCTTCTCTAAAGAGCCGCTCTTGCCGAAAGTACGCTCCATAGCGCGTTTGTCTCCCCACGCACCACTCTGCAAAGCTGATATTCCCGCGTTAGAAATACCTCTAAAACGATTGCCAGCAGAAGCGGTACCCCACATCTGATTACCGACCCGCTCGAAATAGTCGCCGATAGTCCTAGATATCTCAGAACCAAATTCCTGTATGGGATCTTTAACCGTCTTATCTATCCAGTTAGAAACTCTGCGCTTCATGCCCTCCCACGACTTCGTTATCATAGCGTGTTGGCTACGCTCCAGCTGATCGACATCCGATGCTCCACGGGCTAGGTTATCCCGCATAATCTGCGCAGAATTACGAGCCAACTTTGCATACGCGTCTGCCTGCTGATTATTGTAACCAAACTGACGTTTTATCAGACGCCGGGTGACCAACTTGCTCTTGGGATCGTCTCTGTATAGATACTTACCGGCCATAGCCCTAGTAAATCCTAGCTCGGCCATAGGACCCTGCTTGACTAACTCTCCTCGTAACTGCTCTTCATTATTAACGAAATTGAAAGCTCCCTGCTGACTTATATTGCGTCGAGCATCTCTGCTGATCTCCCCCAAGCTCATATTGCCCGACATCATATCCCGCAACTTGCCAGGATCCAGCGAAGAGAAATTGTTCTGACCTAACGACGCCAACACCCACCGAGCTTTACGAGAGCGCGCGAATCTGGTAGCGCCCGCCTGCAACGTGCCGGCCATGGCCTGGACCGCAGCACCACCGGTAAGACCACCTGTAGCCTCAGACAAAGCCTGCTCGGATAAGAAACCACTCCTCAGACCGCCTCCCACAAGACCCAGCGACTGCTGCATACCCTGGGCACCCGTGCTCCCCGCAGCTCCGATCGACCTAGCCATCTGAGAACCCTGCGCCATCATCTGTTGCGTTTGTGCGACGCTCAAACCAGAAGTCGCTGCCGTATTTCTGACCGACTGGGCATTCCTGGCGATGTCGTTCGGAGTCCAAAAACCCATCTGCCGGGCTTGACTGAAGAAGGGCATCGCCCCCTCCAAGGTGGTGTTCATGGTCTTGGCGACTTCCTTGAGAGAGCCCACCATCTCCGTGAAACGCTTCTTGAACTCTTTGACATCTTGTACGGCACGAAACAGACCCATCTGCGTGCCAGACTGCATGACCCTAAGCAGCTCTTGAGGACCAGTCATCATATCTGAATGACCCATAGTCCTGATCATGCCGGCGATGTCCCCACCCTGTTGCCGATTGAAACCGTACCCAGACGCCGACTGGTTATTCTGAAACCTGAAGTTCTGGTCCAGTACACCCTGCACTTGGTTTTGGAATTGGGCGCCCTGCACCATCTGCCCAACGCCAAATTGTGCCGCCTTGCCGGCCGCGTACATGGGCATGAAACCGGCTACGGCTCCACCGATACCGCCTAAACCGGCGTTTAGTATGGAACCTACCCCACCAGAGGCTACGCGGCCCATGTTGGCCAGTATCCCTCCACCTCCGGACAACCCGGCTCCCCTGGAAAATCCACGAAGGCCTCCCATAAAGGGATCCAAACCTCCTACGAAACGGCCTGCCGCCCCGGGCAACATCATACCGCCCACCATAGCCGCAGTACCCAGCGCTGGAAGTCCTATGTTGCCCGCCGCACTGATTGCTTGTGGACCTAGGTTCATAGCCATGGGGTCCTGCATGTGCATTGGAGGTGGAGCGAAACCACCTCCGGCCCCACCCATGGGATTGGCGTACGTAGGAGGCTGACCTTGAAACCCCGGGCTGATCTGTCTAGAGTAGCTGGCAAAGTTCCCGAACATCGCCTGCTGCCCACCGATCATGCTCGACATTTGATGGCTAGTGATTGGCATTTGTCATCCAGGCTATCATATGGATAGCGAATTTAACAACACAACTGGGTATAAGGATACTAGTGCAAGTGAGCTGCAAGCGCTAGGAACACCGCCCCATGGTGTGCCACCCACGGGTGAGATAGGACCGCGGGGAGGGCCTCGGTGAACCGATTTTTACCTCCTACTTCTTACGCCTAATAGGAGATGATTTCTGCAAAACTTTGGTCATTTCTCTCCAATGATTATCGAATATGCTCAGGCACCCAGTACACAGGTCCTCGAATTCGGCATAGTCACCCTTGTAGGTTCCCATGAATACGTAGTGAGACTTGTCTCCAGCTTTGGGTGCGGCTCTAAGCTCCGATAAGGATCTATGCTCTACCCTCTTGCAACGGTCACACGTTATCTGGGTAACTTGCTGCTGCCCCATGACGCCTCGCTCAATCCTTGGAATCCACGAAACCGCCCTCATATCTCAGCTTCCAGGCAAGGTAGGTCTTCAGGATGGCGTGCTCCACCCCCACCAAAGGGCTGTTACCTTGCTTCCTAAACCACTGCTCGAACGGGCCGAGCTCAGCGTCCATGGACTTGGCCAAATCTCGATCAGCCACCTCGGATATAAATTTGGAGTCTTCAGGGATGTCTAGTTTGATCTGCACATTCCATATCATAGCACACATGGTAACATTTTGTTCTTCGTAGTCAAGTGTAGAAAACCATTAAAGTTGTTATAAGAGTAGCACTAACCAACATACGTAACACAGGAGTAAACATGAGAGAATTCAGACAAAAACATGGGCGTTCTGGAGAGAGATATTGGTCCATCTCTTTTGAGGCCCCTCCCGGAAAACCTCCGGAGGTATTGGTAACCGAATGGGGAGCCGTCAAAGATGGAACTAAGAAGGAGCACGGAAAAACCAAAGACCGGCCTGGACCGAAAGGTAAGGCGGGGACGAAAGCATTTATGGACGCCTCGGCCAACGCCTGCTTCAACATGGATAGGCTCATACGAAAGAAAATCGAGGAGGGCTACGTCGAGGTCGGACTGGATGGTCGACCCCTATTAGGAGGTCCGGTAGAAAACCCCCAGTACGACACAGGACCAGAGATACCCTTCGACGACATACTCCCTAAGAACCTGTGCTTCTCCAAACCTAAGAACAACGTATCCCCAAAGTTTGTAGCCAAGCTAGAAGCGGATAACGATCTGATTCTAACCCGCAAAATCAATGGAATGATGACCATCGCCCAGATAATGAATGACGGAAGACCCAGATTATATACCAGGAGAATGGATGACATCACTAATCATTTTCCACACTTAGTGACTGCTCTGAGGGAACTGAAATTCCCTCCCAAATCCATTTTGTTATTCGAGGCATTCATGGGAGACGGCAACGATAAGAGAGACCTGCTTCGGGTGCAGAGTATCATGCGGTCCAAAACGGACAGAGCCATACAACTGCAGGATGAGGGCGAGTGCATGAAGTTCTACCTGCTGAGAATACCAGTTTGGAGGGGGCGCTACATAGAGCAGACTATGACCTGTGGAGAGCTCTGCCACAAGATTGAGAACGACTTTACGGATATGTTCCTCGACTACCACGAACTAATGGAAGAGGACCGTTTCCTATTCCCGCTGGATAACTTCGAAGGCAGTGTCGCCGAGGCTAAAGACGAGGCCGCTCTGAACGGCTACGAGGGCTGGGTAGGATATCAAAAGAACGCCATGTTCGGGGAGTACAGCTTTTCCTTCCACGGCAAACCAGATAGACCGGGCTGCTGCTTCAAGCTGAAGGCCGAATACGAGGACGACTTCATCGCCTACTACGCACCAGAATACGGGACAAAGGAATACCCACAAGGAAGCTTTGGCACTGGAAAGAATATGGGTCTTCTGGGAACTCTATCTTTGTACCAGATGAGCCCAGATTTGAACAAGCAGGTATATATCTGCGAAGTAGGGTCCGGCTTTACAGATAGGCAGAGACTGGAAATGTCCAAGATGGAGTACCCCATGGTAGTCACAGTGAAATACACTAGCCGCCAATACGTGTCGGAGGGATACGCCACAAATGCACTAGAATTTCCCAGATTCGATCAAATCCACCACACTGAAGTGTATAATCCAAAACTTTAGAGAGGTCGATTTCCCCACTCTGCCCCACATCTTGAGCAGACATACTTTCCTTTAGTGGTATTACTCTCCACAGCGTAACCGATCGAGCAGGCAGGGCACCGCATTTTTCGAAATGCCGCGGGGTGCCCTGTCTTCTCGACGGTGATTTTTTTGCGCCTACCTTTGGCCGCATTCTTTTGTGTCATTTTACCCTCCAAATACCGTTGCCCCCTCGGGGATATTATCCTGTGGAGGCAGCGGTACCTCCTCTATCTGCTCCGGCACGGGTATCACATCGAGCTTCCGTTGCTCATCTTCGGCCGCCTCCCATGCTTCTCTCTCTGCTAGGATTCTCAGATCTCTTTCCACCTGTTCATGATAATAAGGCCAATCCAGGCGCCGTACAACGTGCGGCACCTCGTCACCAACAGGTGGAAGGGTGACGTCTGCTAGTTCTAGCACTACCATCTCATGTTCAGTCTTGAACACCTCGTCGTTCAAGTGCGTTACCAGCCGCTCGAATTCGATAGCCAAGGCGTTAAGAACCTTCTGGTGTGTGCGCAGATTGAACTCAGCGGAATCCATGCCGCCCTTCAGTTCCGACTGGTTCCCCCAGACTTGCGTTACGCTCTCTTGTACACGCTTCTCTAGATCACCATGCTGCTGGAGCATGAAATTGACGGCGTTATTGACGTGCACAACCTTTGCGTTTGTTCTATTTGGATCTGGTTGACGGGATTTTGAAGGCCCGTTTGCCTTTTGTGCCCTTTTTAGTCTCTTTTCCTTTTTTCTTGCTGCTGCTTTGCTTTCTTTGTTCGACATACTCAGCCACCTCGCGCTTATTGATCTTTTTTAATTCCTCTTGTATCTCGCCCACGTAACTGCTTTTTACTGTATTGAGCACGGCTTCTATGCTTTCTTGTGGGGCAACCATGCCGCCACCTTCAGACCTAATACCTACCACGGCAGGAAAAGAATCTGTATCAAGAAACTTGACTAGATGATCAGCTATCTCCTGCCATATAGCGAGCTTGTGAAGTAACTCGTTCCGTCTAGACATTACCTCGTGAAAATTAGCTGTCATCTCTATTTCCTTCCCTGAAGATAGAACTATTTGTGTTATGCAAAATTTTTAATTTTGAGGTATAAGAATCTTGTCTCCGGCGTAGACTAACGAAGTCGCTGAAACGTGCCGCGTGTAGGAATTCCCGTCTAGGAGATGCAGGGTTGAAATCCCAGCCGGCCAGAGACCGTGGCGGAGTCAGTACGGAATGTGCTGTCACTGCTGCGTTTTTTCTATGCATTGATGAAAGCCAAAAAACGATCATAAAGCTGTGCGCCAGCTCCAGTATCTTTGATGATATTCGCCAACGGATAAATGTGTAGTCCTCTAGTAACTCTAGCTTTGGCCAATAGTTCCCCTCCAGTGTTCTTAGCCACCTCTAATGCTGTTTGATATCGTATGTCCTCTCTATGATATTTCAAATAGATGTCAGCGTTGTGATCTAAACGCACGAACATTTTATGAACAGCTTCTGCCCATTTTTTAGCTGTCAAATTGAAGAACAGCTCTCCAACCAAGGTGTTTTCAGGCCACATGATTTGGCACTCTGGGCAGGGTACCCTGGCAATAGCTTTGTGTGTAGGCGTCTCCTCAACAAATCTCTCTATAGGCAAGATGATACCCGAACAATCGTCACGCGGGCATATGTACAGCTTCTCGTCGCCGCCACCGTTTAGCTTAGTGCCACTTAGATACAGAGACATGGCTCCATGAAACGGCTTCCAAGTAGAGCGTGCTTTGCCGAACTGAACCTCTATCTTGTACCTGGCATTGACCTTCTCCCCAAAAAACTTCTTTAGAGACGCTAACTTATCGGCTACTTCCTGCATCTCGACAGGGCTTAGCTCGATGTCTTGCTGCTCATTCGACTCGTAGAGATTCGAGCTCTCTGCTGGTCCATGGAATTCTGACATCTACTCCCCCGAACCCATAGCAAAGGCACCCTTGTGGCTGGGCCCACCCTTATCGGGTCCTGGCAACCTGGGATCGAATGCTATTTTAGCTGTCCGCCTAATGGACGCTCCCATCAATGGGAAGGAATCCAAAGGACCCGCCGTTATAGGAAGCGTCCTGGGTACGACCCGGGCAGCCTGCGACAGCAATCCCACAACTACGTCCAGCATATCCAAGGGCTGGAGAATGAAGTTCCAGCCATACACCAAGCGCCCACCGCGCATGAAGTACTGCTGACAGACATGCGCACTCCACCCGTCAGCCCTCGACAGCACATATTCCAGTATTCCCAGCCAAATACGCTTTTGTCTGACCCTGTACAGTACCTTAATGGAGGTCCCATCTGCTGAAGAACGGACCACCTCTACGACCCCGGTGCTTTCGATGGCCTTAGATAATAGGTCTTCCGGAGGCAGTTTATTACCCATTTCAATCCTCGTCTGTATTGGGAACTATTCCCATATCGATGTTAAGAAGTAGCTGCTTCAATTCATCAACTACGCGTTCAATGGCATGTATAGCCAACTCGAGAGACCCCATAACCGCCGACGTACCAGACCAGTTTAACAGCTTCATGAGCTGTCCCTCGTCCTTCACTTCCTGTACACGCCGATGGATGCTCCCGTAAGCATCCTGGAAAGCTTTCAGGTCTTCTTGATGCTCCCGTAGCTCTAGACAAACGAGCTGTCTTGATAGTCCTCTTTTGCCCTCCCGATCTCCTCGCGGATGAAGCGCAATAACTCTACCTCCCTCCGGAGACCCTCCGTCGCCAGCATCACTGTCTCCTTCGCAGAGCCCTTCAACTCGGGGCTCGCCCCCTGCTCCACCATCTTCAGATGTACTTCCATCACCCGACAATAGGCGTTGATCGCTAGTGTCGTGCTCTTGGTCAGCAGTATGTCTCGCTCGTTCGATTCCATCCACGATCCCTCCAAGTCGATCAGCAAACTCCTCTGGAGTAAGCTGCGGTAGACTCTCTAATTTTATCCATGGGGCGTTGGCCGCATCTGCGTATTTAAACGGCTCCGGCATGCCAAACAACATCTCACCCCTTCTCGCCGCCTTCTCCAGTCCCACTTCTGCCGCCCATCGCTGCAAGGCGAGCGCGATCCCCTTTATAGCGATCGATCTCGGCCAACGCCAATTCGACAGGGTCAAGTTCCTCGCTATTATCTCCTCTATCTTTTCCAGCGGCGGTATCGGCTTTCCTGTCAGTGGACAAAGCAGGGTGTGTCTTAGCGTAGACGAGGTGCTTGCACGGGAGTCCGCCAGCAATTTCTGGTACGGCCGGTCCTGTCGGCTCTCCTTGGTGCCGGGGAAGCATACAGCATCCAGCCTGACACTCTGGGTCGCAGGCACCCTTCCGCTCATTGTCGGCGAAGTAGAAGGAGCATTGCTTAAGAATATACGATCCCGGTTCTGGGTATCGTTTGCATTCTTCCGGTCTGTCTTCGTAAATTCCACAGATCATGTACCCCATCGCTACTCCTATTTGACGGCTTGGAGAGTAGTCTTTCCGCTCTTCTCCCTACGTTGCGTAAAAAAAGTACGTATCTTATCGAAAGTCGTATTGAATTTGATCTCTAAGCCGGCGTAGCTCCCCTCGATAGCAATCTCATGATCCGGAGCGCCACCTACGAATTCCTGCACCTCACTCAGTGTCATCGACACCAATTGCTTCTTTTCCTCGGCCATTTTACCCTCCATGTTTCTCGGATCCAAGCAACTCGGACATGCTATAGCATCCCCCACTACCAGCAGCTCATAGCTATGGGCTGCGCTGCCACAATTCGGACATTTGGGCATACTTTGGTACCTCCTGAACACTGCATCTGTAGAACGCTAAGTCCTCCCCACTGTACAACGGCGTGGTCTCTGTGACCTCGCACACTCTGCCATCTCTTAACGCTACCTGGTTGCCTAAATGCGTAGCTAAATCACCGTGCTTATCGCACTTGAATATTAAAAACTGAGATCCGTCCACGAGAACTCGAGTGTTGATGGATAGACGCTGCGATGCCATATCGATGAGCACCATGCAGTCCTCACTCTTGCTGTTGAACCTGGCCGCCAAATCCAGCATGGTTTCCCGTAACTCAGGCAACTCACCGTTCGACTCCAATAGCTCAGCAATACGTCTAACAAAGTCCATGACTAATTCTTGGGTAACCTGCTGTTTTTCCGCTTCTGGAACGTCATCAGGCAATTGCCTCCACGCCTTCAGTTGCTTGACAGCCTGCTCTGGAACTATCCCAGCTTCAATCACCTTTTGTATCAACTCTTTGCTCATAGGTTGTGCCTTTCAATGCTAGACCGACCTCGGCTATCGTAGCGTGCCTTGTCCTAGACCCACAAAGAATGAAAACGTCAGACGGCAGGTCTGTGCTGCGTTCTACCCTGGCACCTAAGAATTGATTGAGATTTGCCGTAACTGTAGGTGACGCACCCAACCATTTCCAAAATTTAGGGCTCTCCGACAACACTAAATGCGTCACTACCCACCCAAGAGCAGCCATATGCAAAAACATATCTACCAAAATAGAAGCAGGATGCGCCTCTCTATTAACGGGCAACCAATCATCCATCGGAATATTTCTGAGGATCTCATATGGAGTTAGCTCCGCAAAAGACTGTGTGCCCTCTTCTGGTAATATATCTTCCCCAGCAGGCACAAACCTCTGGTACATAATAGGCTCATCGGTTCTGAGCGTAATTGTCTGCACCTCACCAAGCATGATGATCTTGCGCACAGCATCCAGTATGCCGTCGATATCTTGTGGTAACGCCGACTGCACTGTGACTAGCTTACCCGCCGTTTTTTGCCCGCCTATTCCTGCCATTATATCTGCTCCACATATTCAGCGTCTTGACGCTGCTCCTGTTCGCGCAGGAAAATGAAGTATTCAGTTATCAGTTTGGTTACGTCTGTCCCTCTTCTCTTGGCGTAACCCATCACCCACTTTTTTAGGTCCTTATCTATCTTCAAGTTCAGACGAGACTTGATCAACATGCCATTATCCACCAAAACCCTCCCGATCTATGGAAAACTTGGCCATCCTAAACGGTTCCGCTTCCGCACGTAGTGACTTGGTTATGTCTGCTTTCCAAACCCACCTCTCCAGGAACCCGGCCTCCGAGAACTGGATGCGTGCCACCTGGAACAGGAACTCCTGCCGCACCCGCTTCCTGTTTGTCTCCATGAATAAGTACGAAGGGCCCGCAAATATGTCGGCATATTCGTCTATCGCTGCCTTGAATTTCTCGGCGTCAAACACGTCTTTGTACTTCAACCAAATCCTGTACAAGGACATGGTGTAGCCTCGTATCTCATAATTTCTTCTAAAAATGGGTTTGAAGGGCCATGGGCTAAAGAAAAGCAAAGCACCTAGCCATAGAAACGCCCAATACCCACCATCCCTGATGGATATAAAAACGAGGGCAATAAGCCCAAAGAGCATAAACACATAGAGAGGTACCGCGGCTCCCCCGGACGCTACGCCATCCTTACTTCTACGTGCGCTTACTTCCAAAATCACCAATCCAAGATGCAGAAGACCGATAAAAGCAGCAAAAGCGATCCAGCCCCACATACCACTGAGAGCGACAACTGCGAGTAGGAAAGGCAGTCCCATCCAGTGAGGCCAAGCATACTTGAGTACGAACGCGAACCCCTCATGCCAACGATCCCACTTGTGTACGTTCTCGTGGTACTCCGTCTCCAGGCAGCTCTGCGTATTACCCTTTTTCTTCTCTGCAAAGAATGTGTTTGGGTACATCGTCGTGCTGAAGCTCTGAGTATACTTCGGACAAAACGGGCGGGCATAAAATGCCCTGACTCTCGAAGAGGCCTTATCCGGCTTAAAATAGTAGGCCGCCTTGCCGTACTTAGCCTTCTCAATCTCGAAAAACCTATCCAGTGCCGTATCAGCCACGTTGCACCTCCAAGCCTGTGCCGAATAAATCCAGAAGAGGACAAGTGCCTGGACTTACGTTTGGGTCTTCGATCTTCACCTCCAAAGGACTCTCCGAAACTGGTGTCACGCCGTCTAGACCACACAAAGGCACCCCTCCATAACTAGCCTTAAACTCACTGCCTATCGCAACATGCGTACAGTGAAAAAATGGACAGCCAAAACATCCTTCACCCTCGTGCCTAATCAACATTTATGCTCACCCCAAGTTGAACTGCTTCAACCTTTTCATCAAAGCCATCTGCGTCACTCCCCCAGGAACCTTGTCCGTCTTTAAACCCATAGACTTCTGGAACTGATAAACTGCTGTGGCTGTGTCTTTATCCAAAGTCTGGGAAGCTGTCGCCGGGACGTAGTAGCCTAATCTGTGCAAAGCTCTACGAACCGCGCCGAGCTCCTTCTTCCACTCACCCTCTTGGATTAGGTATTGTAGATCTGCCTCGGGAGGCTCCTCCATGACCATTTTAGGTAGCTCGCGAGCATCGTCGTAATCAAACCGATCTTCCTGCTTGAATGCCATCTCGAGGAGGAACTCGTTGTCCTCTTCCTCTGCGTAGTCTTCCATATATTTCGTATTGTACCTATAATCATGGAGCCAGATAAGGTCCTCGACGTGCTTTTGCGAAAAGACGGCAGACCTCACCTTGTCTAGAGGATACGCTCTCCCGGTATCATACTTGGTACCTGTGGTAGCCGAGTGGGGCAAAAACCAACTAGGGCTCAGCTTCGGATAGATGCTATGCAGCATCTGACAGACCAATATGTTGTCGCATATCTGACCAAACGTGTAGGGTTCCCACCATTGCCCACCGAAGTTCACCGGGGTCTTCCCCAACCCCTCGACCGGGAACTCGGCACACCACTTCTTGGCCCACCAGTACCACTTACCTCTATCGTACTTGAGCTGCCCTGCGTTCCTATTCTCAATGCCGAAAGTGAACTTGTTGACCCACCCAGCATGCCAGCACGGTATGATACCGTCCGACAGCATTATGGTAGTGACTCGTAAATCTCTAAGCGCTGGATACCTGTCGGTTATATCCTGGTACTCCGGAAGCATCCTGTCGAGTATCAACATCTGACAGCTAACCGAGTTCTTGTTGGTGCCGTCGTTTAACCAGTTAACGGTACCCTTCCACGTCACTCCTGCCGTGTAGTGCGCAGTAACCCCTATCGGGTAGCCCTCTTTCCAGGTAGCGTACCTCTTGCGTCCCTGATCTATCGGCAGACCGTGATGCTGCAAAAACTCCACCGATGCGGCACGCAGATCGCGGAAGAACTGACCAGCTTGCTTTTCGCTAAACAACATCACCCGATTCCTCCACGTTTTCTATGGCCTTGAGATACTTGTAGAGCCCCGCGATGTAGAACTTCTTACACAGCCAATCTATGGTGAACTCATGCATCGCGTCCAAACTCTCTGGAGTGATAGCTACTCCCTTAGGGAACTCATCCTCCCAAGCCTTGCCCAGCTCCTTCAAAACACCATAATTCTGCCCGATAAATGTCGGTAACCACATCCACGACAACTCGATGGCGTTGTCTTTCGCAACATGTATCACTCTCATAGTGCACCTCAGCTCAAAGTAATCGGCGTCTTACGGTCATACACCAGCAAGATATCCGAAGCTTTGATGAGTGCCTCGTCCTCATCAAGGATAAACTGGTGTAACGTCTCAGCAGTCTTGGTATTCGAAGCGATGAATCGGTTTATGATAACCCCTTCCCCTACCTCCACCACCATCGGTATGCGCATATCAAGGTCGATATCTTTGTTCTTTGCCCACCTACCGGGACCGACACTGATAACCTCCCCAGTACGCAGAATAGTCTCCATGGCTTCGTTCGGCCTGAATATAATGCCCGAAGATGTCTTCTCAGATTCCACATCCAGTTTGATGAGGATATTGTCTCCCATTAGTCTCAGCTTCTTCTTCATCTATCCCTCCAATGGATCGGAAGGAAGATTGGTAACTGGGTCCTCTGGGATGGCTGTGATTTCGGTATCTTCTAAGTCACGCACTTGTGCCTCCAACTGATCCTGCAACCAACCCGCCGCAGGCTTCATGCTCTTCTCCGTGCCACTAGGGAATAGGAAATAAAACTGAGGATTTCCCTTAGCTTTGAAAACTAAGCGATTAGATGTTTTTCCTTCTCCGTCAACTATGCCCGCTGCCAAGAAAACATCGACAGGTATGGCATGCTTAACCGTCTTCACCTCGGCTCCAGGCCCTACCTCGAAATTCAGTCTGCTTCTTCCACTCATTGTCTACTCCTTTATCGCTACACTCGGCGACGTAGGTCGCACTCTTATTACTCGCTCTATAGGCGCAAATGCTTTTTGTGCTTCATGGAGGTCATCCCTAATCAGATTCCTCATTTTTGTATCCAGTTCGAAACCTCTGGGAGGTTTCTGCCCGTACTGTGTCGGTCTCGTGGTACCGCATAGCA
>Ga0307377_10003693_pt1 | contig 17082 bp, 36 predicted proteins | sample TR3MG_FD_202535 | JGI IMG/M metagenome (GOLD analysis project Ga0307377, IMG submission 202535) | Soil microbial communities from Risofladan, Vaasa, Finland - TR-3 | ecosystem: Environmental > Terrestrial > Soil > Coastal area > Acid sulfate soil | place: Finland: Risofladan, Vaasa | collected... | reverse complement strand
AAAGATGATAAATCCTCTCTCATCATCAAAAGGCATATCATGCTCTTTAGCTGAAAGGATAACATCGTCATTGGCATCCACCACTAGCAGATCTTCAAGTTTACCTGCATCACCAAGTTCTCTCTGAAGATAAAAGAATTCATCTTGCCCTTTGGATCCTAAATACTCTTTTTCAGCAGGCTCTTTCTCATCAGGCTCTCTTATTTCCTCCTCTTCAGGAGCATCTTCAGAGGCATTCTGTTCAGGCTGGTCTGCTTGAGCTTTGTCTCCAACTGGCTTACCTTCTGGTGTGAACTGTGAGTGAGCATCAGATGTCATCTGTTCTTGGTCTGCTGGTGATGGATTATCATCTTGTTCATTCACTCTTCCCTCTGCTATTCTCTTCATGACACCATCAATTATATCCCTCATTGACATATTAAACTCCTTGCGAAATTATCTCGACATGGCTTTTGTCGAAGTTTTTAACAGTCATCAACATCTGCCCTATTCTCTCATATAACATATGCACCAACATAAGATATTCTCTATTGCCTCTCTCACACTCAATTATGCAATGTGTGCACAATGAGCTAAGACCTTTCAAAGAAGTCCAATCACTCTCATTTTTGCCCTCAATGACTTTCCTAAGTGTGGCATATACAGATTTACCTTTAAGAATGGGAACAAGTTTGTTAAGCAATTGTTCTGATGTGGGAAACTTCCCAAGCACTTCTTCAAGTGCACTATAATCTTCAGCATAAAAAGACTCACTAGCTTGCGTGACCATGTCGTGATACCTTGTGCCACTAAAGTATCTTTCTGTTGCATGCAACCTATTCTGTAAGTCTGTTATGTTCATTTACCCTCAGCATCAAGCTCTTTGTTCTTACCAATCATCTCAATTGATTCACTGCTTTCACCTTTGAATACACACACAGAGAAATTGTCTTTGTCCTGTTGAGAAAGACCTTCAGCATATACTTCCTTTGCTGCATCTCTTGCATCATTCAAAGTCTTAAAGTCTCTTCCCCAATACTTCTGGCTCTCAATGGGATATTCCCCAGAGAACTCTCTTATATAGAAAAGAGTGTCACTGTTAGGGAATGGTACTCCTCCCGTAAAGTTCTGCTCTCTTATGTGTTTAAATAGCTTAAAGTCCATTGTTATCCACCTGCCTCACTATCATCTTCAACTTCCATGTTGCCATCATTTACCCAACCCTCATTCTCAAGAGTGCCAGCATCAATAGGTTCTGACAAAGATGCAACAATCTCTCTTGCTTCATCAAATGTTGTCTCATAATTAAAAGAACCATTTACTCCAACCAAAGAAACACCCATTATGTCCACAATAAGTTTCGCTGTACCATCCCAATCTTTGTCTGAATAAATCCTAGGCTCTGGCCAATTCAATACTTTAACCTCTGCAGTTAAAGGCTCTACTCCTTCAAATGGACTCTCTGCACCACTAAAAGCATCCCAATCATTTCTATCAAAAGGTCTAAGCTCAATTGAACCTTCACTCACCTGCTTACGAACGTGTTTAACTAAATCAAAATCCATTGTATCCTCCTATATCAGCTTGCCAATAAGACTTAGATTCTCATCAACCATCTCATCCACTCTCTTCCGAGTCTCCTCAAGGACTTCATCAGGTTTGTCACCTTCTGCCTTGTTCTGGAGAACTTGCTCAAGAAGATTCCCACTGCCTTTAACTGCCGAGGCAAGCTCAGCACTGTTGGTATTCTTTGTGACATCTACATCTGCAGGAGTGACAGGCTCTTTAGCTTTGTTCTTCTCCAACAGGTCAGACATCATACCATTTCTCAAATCATCTATAGCACTCATGCCTTATCCCCTTGCCATGTTCCTACTCCTGCCATCTCTGGCTCGAGCTCAGGTGCATTAAGCAAATCATCTATGCAATCAGGAAGACCAGCTGTATGATGAGCACATGCCTTTGATACTATCAAACCATTAGCCAATCCCCTCATGTATTCATTCTTCATTGTATAAGGATCGTTAACCTGCACATTTATCAAATCATCAATATCTTCTATATGTGTCAGCAATGCATCAAACATTAGGAGTCTTTCCCTTTCGTTTCAACCTTAATCACCAAATTCTCATACTTTTCTTTCCATGTTGCTTCATTCATTGTAGCTTTAGTAGATGTTCCAGGAAGGAATGAGTTAAGATCTCCATTCTCATCACGAACAGGAACTTTCTTCTCTCGAAGTGCCTTGCTCTCCAATATGGCTTTCTTCTGTTCAGGTGTCATGCTGTCAACAACTGCACCAACCTTGGTTGACATCTTGTCCAGATCCAAATCATTCAGCTTTAACAGTTTGGTGTTGAAGTATGTCATGAGCTGATTGCGATTGATAGTAGGATCGCCATACTCTATTATCAGTTTGGCAAGCTTATCTACCACATCAGCACCCTTGTCAAGTGCATCTCTTAGCTCTCCTTCTTCTGCAGTCGATGTCTCAGCCATGTTGATGCTGAACAACTTCTGGTCAGGACTCATGTTCATGTATGCTAAATGTATCTGGCAAAGTCTTTTGATGCCTTCAATCACTGACCTCTGCAATCTCCTTGCACTCCTTGCAAAGCGTATGTCTAAATTTTCTGCGGAAGATTTGCCCAAAGATCCAGGAAGTTCGTCTATATACCCACCTAACAACTGCAATGGCACTCTTAATGCTATCGCAAGCTGATTGCGTAACTCTTCAATGTCTGCTATCCATCTTATGTCTGTCTCACCACCCAGTTTCTCTATCTGGATGTCATTTGCCTCACCAAACACAGGAAGGATGATGTCTTCATTTACTGCCATCTCCCAAGGTTTGTCAGAGTAGAATGGATTCTTAGGATCTGTGTTCATCGCTCTGGCTCTCTTCAATAGAACCTTATACTGCTCGATGATTGCTTGCACTGCTTCGAAGTTCGAACCTGTCACTTTAACTTTGTAAACATATTTAAGAATGCCCTTGCTCAACCTTGCGAGCATCAGAGAGTCCTCAGCCAATCTCAACCTCTTATATATAGGAAGACCATTTAATAGCAACGATGTGCCATACTTGGATGTTAATTGCTTTGTCTCAGGAACCATGACAGTGATTGTTCTATACTCACTATACATTGGATCGTCATACATTGGTCTCTTCTTCTTTACACCTAACAACCTGAAGTGAACAAACTCCCATGGTGGCATTAACTTTGCTGTCTCAACTGCACTGGTAGAGCCAAGAGGAGTCATGAAGAATCCTATCAGCTTTCCTTCATAGTCCACTCTCGATATATTAACAGGATGTTCATCATCATTGATACTTACTATACCAACTCCTGGTCTTGCATTCACTTTGACAAACATATCACCAAATGCTGCAGTTGTGTATGCCCAGTCAAAGATTCTCTCTTCAATGTTAATGTCATCAAGCATCTTCTCAAGTTGAGACTTATATTCCTTGTTCTCTGCCTCAATCCATACTGTTGCATTCTGCACTCTGTCATAAGCTGATGCTGTCTCAGCATAGTATTCACATGCTGCTGCCATTATAGGATGTGTGAGAGATCTGTCAACTTCCCTATAGATGTTAGATCTTTCGAAGTTGATTAGTGTCTGATGTGCCATCATTGCTGATAGGTCACCGAACACTGCTCCCATTTGTGCTGCTTGTGCGGTTTGGTCTTTGGTTAGTAAAAGAGGATCTTCTGCTGCGGTGACAACTCCTTTGGCAGGCACATCAACAGGGAGACCGATTATCTTTTGTAAGAGTTTCTGAAAGTTATTCATTTAGGATAGTGTCCTTTTCTTTATCTCATTTTCTCCCCCTTGGATTATCACCACCCTATGCTTTTAAGTTGATGAAATCAGGGATTACTGATAAGTGTCAGATTCCTGTTTTTATACATATAAATAAATACTATAAAAGGGTATTCTTTCCAACTATCTTTATAACATGTTATACTTGAGAGCTAATACTTTTCTACCCTACATGTGCTTGTTCTCATGCGAGCTTTCATATCTGCCTCTAACACGATAATAGACTTGATTGGTGATACTTTCATCAAATAAACTGCCAAAGATTTTGCTTCCTCTATAGTTTTAAATGTTCCATCTACATATTGAGGACACTCTCTTGGCAACCAATACTGGAGAATATACCACTTTGTTATCTTTGGATTGTCATCCTGATGCACTGCTACCATTTCTTCCTGATGCTTCTGCTCCTTCTCAACAGTCCTTTTTACTGATTCTTTCAGAATCCTTACCACTGCTTCCCTTGTCTCTTTACTCAAATTATCCATTTTCTCCTCCTATTCTGTTATCTATTGTATGGAACTCTTCTGCTTCTTCCCTTGCCATCCTTTACCCACCATTTACTCATAACTTCACCCACTTCACAGGAAGCACTTCTATGTCACACCTGTGCTTTATCTCAATGACAAAGAATGACTGCTTCTCTTTCCTACAGAGTCTCTCTGCTTCCTTCTTTGCATCCTCTACTGTGTCATGCAACTTGCCGAATGCATAGTTACCATAGCTTTCCTTTGCCACCCCATACTTCATTTCTCCTCCTCTATCTCTATGTGACCATCCTTATATTTCTGCACTATACACTTCTTATGATAACTTCCCTGTTTATCTTCACCACCATAGTCATCAATGTGAATAGGTTTACCACAGACAGGACATAATACTTTCATATTCTTCTCCTCTGGATACATTCTTGACCATACCTCTTCTGTCAACTTATCTAAGTCTTCTGGAGATATGTCACGATACCTTTTCTGGAGATAGAAATAGAGATCTTCCCTATCCATCTCACTACTTGCCATCTGTTCTGCCATAATTATGTAAACCCTTAACTATATTTGTAAGACGATTATGTTTAGCTCTCATCTCATTGAACAAATTTCTCAGCTCATATGTTCTGGAGTCCATCTCATCAACTGCTATCAGGCACCAGAGTAAAAGAAAAATTGCTATTGTTATCAGAACCTTAATCATATGTATGGTTTACAAGCAAACACTTCTTACATCTCCACTTTTTAGCATTAGCATTGGATGATGCTGTATCCATATGCTCAGGCATCCATTCATGCTCACAAGCTAACACATTCAAAGTATAATCTGTTATGATTGCTTTCACTGCTTCCTTCTCACTCTGCCACTTCTCGTCCTCACCATCATAAGCAAACTTCCTAATCGCATCCACTGCCTTCTCTATCTGAGCATCAATTGCATGTGCATCCATCTTGTCATCCTTTCCTTATTGTTAAAACTCTATTATAATCCTTCTCCCCAGCAAGCATCATTGTCTCCTTCAAATTCTTTAAGAACCCATTTCCCTTTGGAGTAGTCAGAATCTTAAGACCATATCTACACGGAGCCATCGAAATGCACTCCTTGACCTCACCAAGCTTTTCTCCTCTATATTCTAAAATGGAACCTTTATCCACTTTTCCCTTCCACATCAAAATCATTATGTTATCATCCATGTCTCAAACCATTCCTTTTAATCAATGCATATCCCACTGCTGTTGCCACCAATGCTGTGCCTGCTACAAACTTTAATATACCCCAGAGGCAAGTCATGAAATATTGCACTGCTATAAGACTTACCCCTGGACCATATCTCATCATGCTATATTCCTACCTTATTCAACTCAATACCCATGCCTGCAAGTTTATCCTGCAGACCTGTTGCCATTGCACGAGTGGTATCTTCATACTCAACTGTAATCCTTACCACTCCTTCTTTTGGACCTTTTGTTTCACTTACGATCTTTGCTCTCCATCCTCTTTCTTCTGGTTCTGGCATATTAGTTTCCTCCTTCCCTTTATATTAGCTCGTCTGTTCGAGCTTAATTTTCTTCTTCCCTGCTTTCTCATACAACTTCTGTATCTTAGATGTTGCCTCATCAGGACTCAAAGATTTAAAAGACTCTTTGTGCTCATCACAAACATCAACCCCAACCCTAACATGTCCATCATAATAAGACTTTGAGAATCTTCCTGTCGACTTTGTCACTTTGTTATGCTCTCCCATACAAACATCGCATACTTTTATTAACATTTCTTCCTCCTCTTTTCAAATACTCCAAAAACTCTGGTGAACCAATGCACACTCTCATATGGTATTTTTATATTAGCAAAGTCTTCTGCTGCATCTGTCACCCAAAAGCACTTCAATGGTTTCATCTTAGGGAAAATTGCCTTAAGACCAGCAACTGAGAACCTAAAGTAATCATTAGGATGGTTATGCTTTGCCCAAACAAAAGGAACTGTCACAAACAGCAATGCTCCTTTCTTTAAGGAATTGCTTATGTTATCAGCTACAATAAAAGGATTTGATGTATGCTCTAACAGATCCATACATATGCCCATGTCAAACTTTTCCCCTTTAATTGGTTTCATCAGGTCATATCCTGTCTTATAGTCAAGAGCATGGTGGTCTGTCACTCCTCCACTTGCCAAAAGCTTTTTAGCAAGTTGCCCACCTCTTCCTGCTCCTCCATAATCAGCACACCTACCCTTTACTCTCTTTGAATATTTGTTAAGATGAAATGCTAAACACTTATAAGATATTGGTGTCATCTGAAATCCATCCCTTCCCATTTCCCTTTTGTTATGTAATTATATACATGCTCACAAAACCATCCAACAGCAGCACAAACAAATATGAATATCATAGCTGGGAATGCAAGCAATGCTTTAATCGTTTCCTTCTTCATGCATCCTCCTTACTTTATCATGCTTGCTTTTAATTCTCTTGCTGGCACAGGCATCACAAAATCTCTTTGCTGTCCCACCATTTCTTCTTGCATAATGCTCAAACTCTTTCCCGCATTCCTCACAGTCTATCATGGACTTATGATGCCAATCCCCTGTTTTTGACATAACCTTTCTCCTTACTCTTCTATTCCAATTCCATCTCCTCCTGATATACCAAGATCTTCACCATGCTCCTCTTCAGGAGGATCCTCTTTACAAAAAGGAAGATTCTTATGCCTCTCCCATGGCTCCCCTATAACAAACCATTTCATGCAGATGGGACACTGCATCCAATCATGTTCTTTAATTATGCAAACACAGTCAACATATTGACATCTTCTGCAAGGTTGCTTCTGTTCCATCGTACCCCTCATTTTATCGTCCTGACAAAGATTGAAATCTTGCCATCATGTTCTGTCTTCGGATTTCTTTCTTCATCTTTCTTATAGCTCTTGTAACTCTGTTCCTTATTGAACAGCCACTTACACCTGTTCCTTCTTCCTTAATGATATCTTTAACAGATCTATCTTTTACGACATACTCCATTATCGCATGATATTCTGTCTCTGTTATGATGCCCTTCTTACAAAAATCACTATAATCAATTATGTTTATCTTCTCTTGCTGAGACCCACCATGAACAGTATTGAACACTTCATATGCAGGAAACTCTGACAAACAATTTGTCTCTCTTAATAGGTATCTATAAGACTTTCTAATCTCTGCCATAATATAAGAGGATATCCATGCAGGAATCTTATTTGGGTCTTCTGTAACAGGCATCTTTTCAACTGCTTTGTACAAAGAGATTATTGCAATCTGGTAAAGGTCATTTGCATCTACATCCTTAATATAAAACATCTTCCCTCTTGCTTTATGTATAAGCTTGAGAAGAAGATTATCAACCGAACGCAATATGTCTTTAAAATATTCTTGGTCGCCTGTTTTTTTGTATGTGACTATAAGTTCCATAACATGGTCATTAACCACACTATTATAATTATCCATCCGTCATCCTTTTTAGCAAGTCAACATGCTTTTGGGTAATCTCTCCTTCTACTGTCCCAACTATTTTATCTCCTCCTTCCTTTCCTTTATTCATGAACCAGAATGGATCTTTTTCCTCAGATGCCACTCCTGCCAAACTCTTCATCATCTTTACTGCTTCTGCTGTATCAACATAACTTGCACTTTCAATAAGAGCACCCATAACAGATCCGCATATTGCATCAGCCATATCTTTACTCCCTTTGAGGACAACATCCTTTATGTTGCCATCATCAAGGAACTCAATGTCTTTAACCATCTCAGGATGGTCAACTTTCTGGAGAGTCCTATCAAACTCAAGATTCTTTAGCTCAAAATGAACATAAGGATGATTATGCATTATCCATCTCTTCTCAAATACAAGATTCCTAAAATTCATATATGGCTTAATTGTCTTATCAACTGATAGGTAATCAGCATTCACTCCAGCATTCTTCAGCAACTGAATTGTATCTTCAGATGCCAACCTTAAATCTATGGTAAACTTTTTAATAAAATATCCAAGATTAATCAAATCAAGAATAAACTTTCTTATCTTATGAATAGGAATGCTATCCTGATGCTTTGCTTTAATTCTCATCACCCATTCTGTTTCTATGATTGGAGCTCTCTGTCTTATAAATGTGCCGTCTTCATTCTCTGTGTTCACAAGAGCATAACCATTCACATAAGAGCAAGCAAGCCCAAGAGCATCTCCTGTGTATGCAATATCACAATGAATAAACCTTGCATCTCCCTTTGGCTTTCTTAATTTAGTAAGATCTAAATATCTTATAAGATCGAACTCATCATTCAAGCCAACATCAATCGTAGAGAAACGAACAGGATCTTCTTTTGTTTTATCATAGCACTCCTTCAAAAATCTTTCAGATGGGAACAGTTTAGATCTTCTTATCCCTCTCACACTCACACCAGCTATATCCCTCAATGCCCCTACCATATCTCTCTCGAAATATTCTTTATATTCCACTGGGACATGAACCACTTTGAATCCATCTTTTATAGCTTTCTCAACTTCAGTATCATTGTTAAGTATGGATGGATTCTCATACTGGTCACCAACCTTTACAGGAAACTTTACTCCTGAATAATGACTCTCTGGCTTTGCTTCCCATATAGGGATGTCACTTACAAACAGCTTACCAGAATTCTTATTCTGCTCTACGAATGCCTCAATGAAAGACATCTCATCCTGCTTTGATGCTATCAAGAAGAACTTCGCAAGAGTCTTCCCATTGATAACAAACCTTGATTCAAACCTACGAACAGTTGCCTCATATGCCTTCAAGATTCTTATCTTCTGTTTGGCAGACTCAATAGGACTGTCAACCTCATCCATGATTGCACAAATAACATGCTCTCCAAGATTGCCAAACCCTTTTGTATAAGGAGAAGCAAGAGAATAACTAAACAAAGGAAGATCCACATACTGCTCTGTCGTTCCTCTTACAATTCCTCCATTCTCAAGGAACCAAGGACATCTCATAAGAAATATTTGCAATGTTTGAAATCCTTTTGATGCAGATAAAGATTTGGTAAGATTAAAGAAGGTCACATTCATCTTTCCTGATTCAGAAAGATTAAAGTAATGCCATGGATCTTTCAAACACATTATCTTATATAAGATATAGCAAGTGGCAAGATAAGCAGTGTAAGTCTTTCCTGTTCCTATTGAACCAGTAAAGACAACAAGGAACTTCCTCTCATCAAGAAACATTCTCTTAAGAGTCTTTTTCCATATAGGGTATATTGCTTTGCCATTATTCGTTGACTGTCCCAGATACTTTGGGTCTGAGATAAACTGTATGATATCAACAGGTCGTTCTTTATAACTCAATGCATATAGATTATCTAAATAAGTATTAACTACTTCCTTGTTTGTTCTCTTCGACATTTTCCTCCATCTTTCCTTCAACAGCAACCTCAATATCTTCACTCTCTTCCCAAATCTTTTTCTCAAGAGTGTTGATGATTGTCTCCCTATCTAAAGGAGTAAGCTTGCTTGCATCTTCTATTATTTTCTTTTGCTTGCCATCGCCTATTACAAGTATATTTGGCTTGTAATTTCCGATTGTTGGTGGTGGTGGAGGAGGAGCTGTTGTAAATCCAAACTTATATGCGAACTCTGTAAGCTTGTCATCTTCTTCAAGCAATTGCTTAAGTATGTCTTGCTTGGTTCTTATGATGTGCAACCTATCAACAAGCTTAACTTCACATCTATCATGGCATTGAATACACTCATGTGTTTCTGGAATGTCATGCCCATCAATTTCTGTATGCAACCTAACAGGAGCATCACAGCACACAGAAAGATAAAGCTGTTCTCTCTCCTTTAGAGCACCAAGCATGTCCATCAAATTTTGTATTCTTGACCGTCTACCAAACATGAGCTCTTCATACAAACGATTCGCAACCATGGATCTTGTATCTCGAGTCAGCTCTCCCTTAAACTTCCTTATGATGTTACGAGTATATTCATAATCAAGACTTAACTCTCTTGATATCTTTGCAATGCTTCCTCTGTTACGAAGAAATGATAATCGCACTTTCTCTTCAAGCTTAAATTTCTCAATTGACTTACTCATCTATCTCCCTCTAAAGAAAAAGATGCCCCAGATTATGCATCCAAGGCATCTTCCCATTTACAATTCAACAATGTGGACTATCGATCTTTTATGCTATCAATAAGATCTTCCACCCTTTGAAGAAGTCTATTAGGAGCCATGGATGCTTCTCTTTGGCACTTACGAATAAATCCAATAGAGGTATCCTCAAGCTCAACAGAATCTTGTTTCCCTTTAACAGCTTTGTCGATGACATCAACTACTTTATAATATTGCTTCCTCTCATCCTTTTTCAAACCATTTCTTGCATAAGAATACATAATATTATGCAGGACTATCGCGACAAGTTCTTGTGGAGTCTTTTCCTTATCTGGTGGTGGCAACTCAAGACCTTCCATATCGATAATCAAATTTAAAACTTTTCCCATGATTCTTTTCCTCCTCTGTTTTATGTCTCTGTTTGCGGTTATATCCTATACATTTTATTTACACATCTGCTATTCTTAGCTTTTTTCTTTTTCAATTTCAACTTCCTTATAAGTGGATATAGCTCACCATCAAGCATATCATCCATTATCTTTGCCACTTCAGATGTCTGAGCCACACTAATCTGTTTCTTCTTTCCCTCTCTTCTTGTTACCTCGCTAATGAAATCACGAACTATCATACCTTTCCTCCTTCTGTTATGCTACACCTACCTTAACATGATGGCAATCAATGCCATCGAACAAAATATGCCAGCAAGATTACACAGCATATCATACCAACTATCACCCTTCCATCCTGCTATCTCACGATACACTCCCACTGCTATCGTCATTGAAAAAGCAATAGGAATTGAATGAGAGACTGCATAAAACATAAGATATAGCATACCTGATACTCCAAAGTGTGCTACCTTATCTGTTCCAAACATCTTCATTTTGCCACCACCAATCCCCAATCCTTTGCAAGAGCATTCCAATCTTCATTGATGCTATCTGGCAATTCGATCGTATCTTTATTCATTCTGCCACCACCATTCCTTTAACATCCCCTGCTCCCATTATCTTAACTTTATATGTTACACCATCTGCTCCTTTAATATCTTGAGCCCAAGGAACAGTCTTATCATACAAAACCTTATCCCCAACTTTCAATTCAGTCGGATGATATTTGCCCTTCTTATCGTGATATCCTGAACCAACTGAAAGCACAACACCATACTCACTATGCATCTCATCTCTCACAACAGATGGTATCAATATGCCTCCAGGAGTCTCTTCAGGTATTTGGTCTGAGAGCAAGAACACAATGTCTCTTGTGGCTTTGTATGGAAACTTAAATGCACCACAAACCTCACAGTAAAAAGGAAGTTTATGAACAAGAACCATCTTTACCAAATTCTCATCAACAGGAACAACCTTGTCTCCCTCAATCTCCTTAACCTCTACCCCACATTCTTTACAATTCATATAATCTCCTCATCCATAATTTTTTCCAAATAGCAAGTAAAATTCTCATACTCACACATTACCTTCAAGTGTTTCATATAAGACTCATGCCCACCTTGGTCTTTACAAAATGTGCATTCCCCATCCTCACACTTTGTTCTTGGAAAGAAAGCAAGTGCAAAGTCATGTGAAAATGCCAATGCTTTCATTTTTGTATAGCTAATATACTTCTTTGACTCTTCAGCAAATGATGTCTTCACCACTTTACTTTGCGACTCAATTATCTGCGAGCCAAGAGGATCGCATATATCATACCACTTCTTTATATCAAACCCATTCTCTATTGCCAGCTCAATAGCATTCTTCCATACAACTGGTTCTCTCTTTTTGTCCATTGGCATATTATCCTCCTGGAGTAATTATCTTTTTAGGTTGCTCCATTTCCTCAACAATCATGTTCTCTCTCTTCTTATATGTTTCAAGATCTATCTTAGCAGAGTCAACTGCTATCCCCATATCATTCAGAAGAAAAACAACATCCTCAAGTGTAGCTGTCTCTTTAAACTTTATTTTTACTATAGCCATTATTTCCCCTCTGGTTTCTCCATCTTGCTCTTCATGGTAATATCAGCTTTCTTAAGACTTAGCTTTTTGATAACATCACTAAGTTTAAGAGTGCAAAGCTCATCTTCCCAATCAGCAACAAAATAGTAATTATCAGATTCAGCAATCCTACCAAAACAGATAGGATCTTTCTTCCTCTCAATCTTCTCTTTCTCTGTCTCTTTAACAGAGTCTTTTCTATCATCAAGATGCACAACAACAAAGTCATCAAACAACTTTTTCTCAATGCACCATTTTATATTCCTTGTTGCCTTCTCTGGTATCACCCTTGCAAAATTCTTAATAGGTGTTACCTTAAGAGATCCCTTTATTCTATACCTAAACTTCTCAAGATGCTCCTCTGTTATGAATGTCTTGATACCACAAGCAAACATGGCAAACTCTCTCGCAAGCAAATAGAAATGCTTAATGCATTCTTCCGAAAGTGCTTCCTGTCCCAGACTGGCATACTCATCAGCCATCTTCTCAAGCTGTGACATCCTCTTCTTAAAAGCATGCATCTCAATTATACTAAGCTTGCTCTTAAGATATTTGAAGTAAAGTCTTGGATGCACCAGACCTCGCTTATCTGTCTTAAACCCAACCTCTCCTTCAAAATGAGGTGTATTGATGCTATTGGTTGCCACCTGTATCCAGCCACCAGTTGCAGATGAAGTCTGCGCATCTGTGCCACCACTCCAAATACTTTCTCCTGTTTCTCCTGCCATACCATCCTCCTTGTTAAATTATGTTCCAACCAATCATGAATATCACATACATGACTTTAAGAGCAAGACCAAAAAGAATCGTGCCCACCACACAAATCACAAGCATCATGCCAATTCTTTTAATCACATCAAATCTGTTCTCATCTGTCCCAAATTCATCATCTGTCTCAGGAAGTCCTTCCATAATTACACTCCTAGTTTATCCAGCAACCATCTAATTGGCATCCATACCAAACCACAAATAAGCATAAACAAAAGAATCGGAAGAAGAAGAACTGGTGCAAGTATCCTGTGTTTAAACTCCCAAGACTTGCTTGTCTCTCCTGTCGAAACATTCAACCTATCAACAAACTCCATATCAAATACGCCCATGAAATATATCCTTACAAATATCTTCAGTTAAAACTGTTATCACCCTCTTATCCTTAAGACGAAGAACTATATATATATCATCCACCTTATATACCTTCCTCTGATGACTTATCTTCTTAACAAATACTGGCTTACGAGCTGGCAAATCTTTCATGCCAAATCTTTCTTCAAGACGATGCTTAGCATGCGTTGTCATCTTCAATTTCACTGATTTCCCATCCATAATAAGGTACAGCTTGCAAGTGCATAAAAGAAAAACAGCACTCCCATTTTTGGAGCACTGTTAAAAAAATACCAGCCTGATGTTACAAAAGTAAGAACTGTATTTGCAAGAAGAAAAGGATTCGCTTTCATATCTTATGAATTCTCCTTTGATACTCTGCTATAAGAAGACCATCAGCATCCTTAAATTTTTTTAAATCTATCTCAGGAAATAATCTTTTCCCAACTTGCATCGATGCCTCTTTCAATTCTTCCTTCTTAAGACCTTTGGGAAGCAACTCCTTCTGCCATTCCTTTGAATCAATATAGCGATACTTCATACCCATCTGTTCAACTGATAACAAGGTTGCTTCTAATGCCCTCAAAGCTGAAACAGATGCCTTAAATCTCATAGGATTGACCATGGGTCTTTCAATTACAGCAAACATGCCAGAACCATCACTCAAAGACTTGTTGAGTATTATCTGGGAAAAGATTCCAATAAGCTTATCCATATCTATTCTATTAATCCACTGCTTGCTCTTTGTGTAATTCAATTCATTCTTCACTGGCATCTTATGATACTCTGCTGTGCCATCATCATACACAACCCCAATAGAACCTGTCACTCCATTATCTATACCGACATAAATCATTTCTTTTTTCTCCTCCCACATCTGACACAATGCTTATGCTTCTTGCCTCGGTATTTAAACAAGCATCTTTCATATCCTTTGCCCCATGCTTGAGTGCACATATCATGCCTCCCTAAAAAGTTTCTCAAGACTAAATCTTGAGTATAGTTCAGACTTCAAGCATTTAAGATCTAAGAAGTTTACCATAGGAGGATTGTATCTGCCATCAAACTTCCATCCTGACACCAACAGCCATCTCGAATCTCTGCTTCCGTCATCTATCCTTTTCACTATTATAATCTTTTTCTTCACCCACTTGGTCTTTGCCACACCCTCATGGCTAACAGCAAAAGACTCTATTCTGTCTCCTCTCTCATCAACAACTTGCACATTGTCAATTGAGACAAAAGAAAGACCAAAGTATGCTTCCTTACCAAACTCTGCATCTACCATTTCAAATACCCTATTCTTATTCCAACCAGACCAGTCAGAAGGAATCTGAAACACATACTTATCTTCATCATTGGACCCAACAGAAAACTCATCGAATCCTGCTTCCTTTGAAATCTTATCAACTCGTTCCTGTTCTCCTCTGATGATTATGTCAACATACTGCGGTTTCACAGTTTTCATTTCACTCTCCTATTCGTGCTGCATTTTCTTTAATTGTGGATACCCCATCCTTCTTGACAGCATACATCTCATACCCACAATAGCTGGACATCTCAGAAGTGTGAGAAATAACCAGTATCGATTTGTTGACTCCCTCATGGTATAGCATACTGCCAATCATCTCTTCACCAAGCTTATCGATGTAAGAGAATATCTCATCCAGTATTATAACTCCTAGCAGACCATAAGGGATATTATATTTTATCCCAACCCACTTGTTCAAAGCCATACACAATGCCACATCAATCCTTCTCTTTTCACCACCAGAGAGACTCTTGTAAGTGACAATATCTCCTCCCATGGCTATGTTCAAACTCAATTTGTTTCTCTCTTCTCCTGACTTCAAAGTGGAAGTTGGATTCATATCAAGAACCATTGCTCCAGAACTTATATCAGAAAGATACTCATTAACTATCCTATTAAACTGATTACAGAACCTATCAATAAGAAGAGACTTAATACCCTTTGAGGAGAAAGCATTATACCAAAACTCAAATGCCTCTTTTCTCTCCATTGCTTCCTTCATCTCTGCATCACCATCTCGCATCTTTTTATCAAGACTTGCAATCTCATCCTGCCTCATCTTTATCTTCTCTGAGATGTCACTTGCTTTCTCACCTGTCTTCAAAATCCTATCTTGCAAATCAGATATCCTATCTTCCAAAGATCTCATCCTGCCTTCAATATCACTCCTCTTAAGCTTAAGTCTTTGAAGTTCCCTCTGTGCTTCTTCTTTATCAGAACGAATCGATCTTATTGCATCTCTATTTCTCCTCATCTCAGCATCAATATTTGTCTTGCCAGACTCACAATCAGATATTGCTTCTTCCAATTCAGCTATGCTCAAACTAACATCAGAACTATGAGAGCTTAAAGTCATATTCGCATCTTTAAGTTCTATTATCTGCAAAAGCTTATCGTCTATGAATCCCTGCGAGTTCTCTGCATCTATGATTGCCCCACACTTGTCACATCTCTCACCAAACTTAAGAACTTTGAGATCTTCAATGTTACCCTCAAGACCTCTAATCTGCCTCTTATTACCATCGACTTTCACCATGGCTCTTACTTTTTCTGAAGACAGAGGAGATACTTTTGCACTTAACCCTTTAATCTGTTCAGAAATTCCCAAAACTTTCTTCTCAAGCTTATCACTCTCATCCTCTATGGATTTTATATCTTCATCGAACGATGTCGGTAAAACACCTGTAACACCTGTAACACCTTCAAGTTCCTTTTTCAAACCATCTTTACTTACCATTGCCTCTTTCATTGCCTTCTTATCATCCACAATGGATACTTGATGATTCTTATCTGACTCCTTAAGCTCTTCTATCCTGTATAACTCTATTTCAGCTTTGTGCTTTAACTCTTCTTTGTCTTTCTCCAAACCCTCTATCTTATAAGTTAATACCTTTATATCTGCACCACAGCGAAAATACAACTTGTCATACTGCACAAACCCAAGAAGATCTGTTATCAAACTATTCCTATCGGCATCACCAAGCCCAGTGATTGTCGTAAGTCCTTCCTGAGAAAAGTAACAAGAGGCAAGAAACAAAGTCTTATCAAATCCAAGAACCTGTTCTTCAAGTCTCTTCTGTCTTTCAGCTTGCTTCAATCCCTTAACAATGTCCTTCCCATCCAGCATAACACTCAGACCTTTGCTTCTGGATCTCCAAATAGTATACTTCTGGTCATCACCAACAAGTTCAACAGAGACCATGCAATCTTCTTCACCTCTTCGGATAACATCATCCCCAGTTATTCCTTTGGTTGTTTCTCCAAACAAACACCAAAATATTGCATCACCAGTCATTGTTGTTTTGCCAGCACCATTGCTCCCAAACATATCTGATTCACCAGATACAAGAGTGAATCCGTTGCCGTAATTTAAGGTGTAGCTAACCTTGCCGACACTCCCAAAGTCCTCTATTGCAGCAGATACGAGCCTAATTTTATTAACAAAAGTCGCAGATTGCCCAACTTCCTTGAGATGAGGAATAAGTATGTCTTTATATTTTGGCACACCATCATTGATAGCAAGCCACTCGTCAAGAAT
>Ga0307377_10003692_pt1 | contig 17088 bp, 11 predicted proteins | sample TR3MG_FD_202535 | JGI IMG/M metagenome (GOLD analysis project Ga0307377, IMG submission 202535) | Soil microbial communities from Risofladan, Vaasa, Finland - TR-3 | ecosystem: Environmental > Terrestrial > Soil > Coastal area > Acid sulfate soil | place: Finland: Risofladan, Vaasa | collected... | reverse complement strand
CGGGTGGGTGGCAGGATAATAACTGTTATATAGGTTCTGCAGATCTAAACCAGGATGGAATTCCTGATATTATCCTTTCTCATTCCGAAAAAACAGGTTATCCATTGTCATGGTATTCTGTATCATCCCTCGACAAGGTTCTTACTGGTCCATGGGAGGAGCATCATATAGTTGAGGTTTTCGATTGGTGCGAGACCGTTGATATCGGTGATGTGGATAATGATGGAACCCTCGATGTGATGGCTGCGAAATTCAGACGACATGATAAGACTGGTCAGGGGTCTTTTAATCTTCCCCCATATCCAATATCTTTATTTTATAATAAGAGTGGCGATGCTTCAACCTGGACAAGACAGGATATTGATGAGGAAGGCATTTATGCCGGTAGTTTTGGTGATCTTGGTTCTGATGGAGACCTTGACATTGTCGGACCATTGAGTTATTTTACTGCTCCTCTGAGAATCTGGGAAAATAAAACAAGTGATCATAAACTTGCCAATGTCCGAAGGGTTGAATGGAGTCATTTGACTAGTCAGGAATCAGAAATACCGCTACCCAATGTAGGCAGGCAGGCAGCTGCTTTAGCAGTGGATATTGACAAAAACGGATCTGAGGATATTGTCGTTGCAGGATGGAGCTCCCCAAGTATGGTCTGGCTGCGTAAAACAGAGAAAGGTTGGGACAGGTATGTTATTGACGACAGTGACAGTCATATTGAAGCAGGAGGTGATGTGTATGATATAGATGGTGATGGGGATTTGGATATTCTTCAGGGGGGTAGCTGGGCAACCAATGAAGTTTGGTGGTGGGAAAATCCCTATCCAGTTTTTGAGCCTAAAACAGCGTGGAAGCGACACACTATAAAGAATACAGGTGAAAAACAGCACCATGATCAAATCTTTATTGATCTGGATGGGGATAAAAAAGCGGAATTGGTATTCTGGAATCAAATGGCCAGAAAACTCTCATATGCAAAAATTCCATCGGATCCGACTAATCAGGAAAAATGGAAGTTTAATACGATTTGGACATGGCCTCAGGAGTTTAAATATGAAGGACTGGCTAAAGCAGATGTTGATTTGGATGGTCTGGAAGACTTGATTGGTGGAGGGCAATGGTTTAAATACGAAGGAAAGAACAAGTTCAAGGCTAACGAAATTGATGATTACGGATCATCCCGGTCAGCTGCTGCCGACCTGATTGAAGGTGGCCATCCGGAAGTAGTGCTTGGTTCAGGCGATGACATTGGTCCCTTAAACCTGTATGAGTGGGATGGTAATAAATGGCTAAAAACAACTCTGATAGCTGTTGTTGATCATGGACATACTCTACAGGTGGGTGATATCAACGGTGACGGACATCAGGACATCTACACAGCTGAAATGTATCGTCCGGGATCAGGAGATAAATGCCGGCAGTGGGTTTTATATGGAAATGGGAAAGGTCAGTTTGATATTCAGGTTATCTCAGTAGGGATCGGAACCCATGAAGGTAAACTAGGTGATCTTGATGGAGATGGAGACCTGGATATCCTCCAGAAAGATTTTCAGGAAACCCGTCGGGTAGATGTATGGTTTAATACAGGAGTTAAATAGAAAAATTGGCCAATATACGTGTACACTTAAATATGACTATAAGCTCATGAAGAATTTATCTTTTTTAATTTCAATTATTTTATTTATATCCGTTGTCGCACTTGCGCAGGAGATAAAATTTGAAACCTCAATAGTCACAAATTCAGTGGCGCTCCATCCAATGATTTTTGATGTTGATAAGGATGGAAAGAATGATATCGTTGTTGTTGATGACTATAATGATTTGGAGGGGAATGATGCAACGAATATTAAAACAGTGGCATGGTTTTCATATCAGGGGATTGCTGGAGGTGAAGGCTATAGAAGAGTAGTTATTTCAGAGATCAATTACAGATCGTGCGGAATTGCCTATGCTGATATCGACAATGACGGTTATATTGATATAATTGGGCGATATGACACCGATGGTGACGATAATAACGAGACAGGAAATATTTTCTGGCTTAAAAATCCATATGGTTCAAAAAAGTATGAAGGAGGGGAATGGCAGAAAACTGACATCGGTTTTAGTACCTATGCCAAGGACATTCTTGCAACAGATTTTAATAATGACGGTAAAACAGATATTGTTGCCCGCTGTGTTGATGAATGTGTGAGGGTTTATATCCAATCCTCACCTGTTAAATGGACCACAATTAAGCTTGATGCACCACATCATGATGGAACAGGTGTGGCCGATATTGACAGGGATGGTGATCCTGATATTGTTATTAACGGACTTTGGTTTGAAACCCCTGCAGATATTTTCAAAGGAGTATGGACAAAACATGACTATGCACCCCGTTGGTATAAGCAGAAAACCGGATTAAAAGGACAATGGTATGATAATAATACCAAGGTCAGTTTATGTGATATTGATGACGACGGATGGATGGATATTGTTATTACAATGGCAGAGAATACAGGTTATGCAATATGCTGGTATAAAAACGCCGGGAAAGATTTTGATAAAAATTGGGAGGAGCATGTGATAGGTTATATGGATTTTGCCCATACACTCAAAATTGCCGATATGGATAACGATGGGGACAAAGACATTGTTTCCGGTTCATTGATTCTCTATAATGATCCTAATCCGGAAGGATATCACCCGGTTACTGTATTTGTTAACAAGGGAAATAATCTTGAATGGGAAAAGCAGGTCATTTCTGAAAAGGCATGTTACGGTGGCACTGTAGGCGATATTGACAATGACGGTGATATGGATATTGTTGCACCAAGAAACTGGAACAAAGCACCCTTGTATTTGTGGAGAAACCTAACCAACGAAAAACTTAATCTCTCTTCAATTAAGATATCTGAAACCAATGAACAGGGTATCCCCAGCCTCAAAATTGAAACATCTTCAGCAACCTACATTTATGATAAGGCAGGGGGTGGATTTATCAGCATGTTTGATAAAAACGGCAAAGACTGGATCAGTTTTAAAACAGCGGACTTTCCTCCTCCTGGAAATGCCGCATCGCGTTACAGAGGTATTCCAAATCTTGGAATTGGTGGTGAGGATAATGATGCAGGTCACCCAGGTTTTGATATGTGTATTACGAAAGTCATTGCTCCAAATGTTATTGAGACTACAACTAAAACCGGTAACTGGAAATTCCGCTGGGCTTTTTACGATAACTACGCTAAGCTTATTATGGTGAAAACCTTATCAGGAATGCCATACTGGTTTCTTTATGAGGGAACCCCCGCTGGTAAATATGATCCTGAAAAAATGTACTGGGGTAATAATATAGATGGTTTACGTAAAGATTTTCCTGACCTGCTTGATAATACTGGCATTTTTTGCAATGTGAACTGGTTATATGTCGGACAAAAGGACTATCCCCGGATTTTATATTTCAGGCAGCTACAATCAGATGACAAAGCCGACTTGTTTTCCTATATGGGTAATACTCTTGGCGGTTCAAAAAAATCACCAGATGGAATGGTTTGTTTTGGTTTTGGCAGAGCACATCATATCACCCCGGTATTGCATGGTGATAATCTGGAGTTTGTTATCGGATTTATTGATAATGAAATTACCACACCTGATGACAATCAGCTTGCAAGAACTAAAATAGAATCAGTGAAGTGATTAATTCCTAAAAATATTTATAATGGAGCAGTTACTAAAATCAGGTAGGATCATCATTATAATCATGCTCTTTGTTACATCACTTCAGGCACAGAAAAAGTGGAACAGTGCTTCATCAAATGACGAATCGTACAACTGGCCGATGATTGGGAATGGTGATTTACAGACCATTGTAGGGCCTAATGGTTACCATAATGGTAAAGTCCTTGAAGTGGAATCTGTCAACCGCACAATTTTCTGGGCCGGTCGCCGTCATAGGGATGCACGCACAGCTGAAACCTGGATCCCCAGGTTCGATAAAGATATTCCTATTGGCTCTACCCAGCCTTTGGTTCGTTTTGGACGGGTTAACAGGGAGCTGTTAATTAATGGAGTTGAAGTTAAAGATGACAAGTGGGAGCAAACGATGGATTACAACGATGCGATCGTGAAATCCACACTGAATCATAACTCATTGCGTGAATACACAGAGAGTATGATATTATTGGATAAAAATATCATCGTGTTTCACACAACACTTACTAATACATCAAAAAGTGACGTAAATGCTGAATTTACTATTAAATACGAGTTTGGCGATGCATATGGTCAGCAGGCTAAGGGTACTAAACTTTTTGTATTCAGGCCATATCATACCGACAAGCTTTTTGGAAGTATAGATGGGAAGTTCAGTACAGATCCGGATATTGAATCACGGGCCCCTCATATTTCAGAAGGACTGATTGTGAAGTATGAAGTGGAGGATCATCTAGGGGAGGTACGCTGGGGGAGATACCCTACAGGAAAAATTCAGAAAACAGCGGTTGGTGGGAATTTTATTCATGAGCTTAACCTCAAAAAAGGTGAGAGTACTGATTTATGGTTTTGGGCTGCAATCAGCGACAGGTTAAAATATACTTATTTTCCGGATTTTGAGCAGGTGAAGCAATATATCAATGATCATACTAATGGATGGCAAAAATTCTGGAACACAAGTTCTGTCAATCTGAATAATCCGGAACTGGAAAGTATTTATAAAAGTTCACTATATACACTTCGTTGCAACTCGGGGCAATGGAGTTCATCCTGCGGAATCCTTGCATCCAACTGGGAAGGTCGGTTTTTACACGATGAGATGTTTGTTTTTTTTGGCCTGATATCAGCCAATCATCCAGATCTGGCACGGAAGATACCAAACTGGCGCTGGCTGACATATGATGTTGCAGTACAACGAAGTAAGGGACATGGGACTTTCTATGCATGGGAAGCAACTGAGGAAGGAAATGAAAGCTCTCCTATCGGTCAATGGGTGGATGAGCGTTATATACATGGGGAAATTTCTGAACATACCTGGCGGTATTATCTCTATACCGGTGATAAGAATGCACTGGAGCAGTTTTACCCTGTACTCAAAGGTAATGTCGAATGGCTAATATACGATGTTCTGAGATATGATGATAATGGAAATGTAAGGTTACGCCCTGTTGTTTCACCGATTGAACATATTTTCCCGGCAGAGAATGACATGTATACTGTCTGCGCATTTACAAGATCTCTTCAGATTGCTGCTCGGGCAGCAACCATATTGGGAAAAGACAAAGATAAAGTGGATGAATGGCTTCACCTGGCTGAAAAGGTAAAAAAACTAATGCCGGTTGATACAAAGAATAATGTTTATAAAGCTGCTGCTAATATGGATGATTCATTTGGTATCGCTCATCTGGCATCATTATTCCCTTTTGCCGTTGAACTGGAAAGCGATATTACCAAAAACACTTTGAATAAAGCGGTTGCGTATTATCAGGAATCAAAGGAAAAAAGAACAACAGACTATGTATTATCAACATCTACCTGGATATGGGGACTTTCCAATCTTGCTTCAGCATGCTTTGTGGCAGGAGAGGGAGAAGAAGGTTTTGAAATCCTTAAAGATGCAAAATATACAGTTGGTTCATTTATGACACCTCCGGAGCATTGGAATAAGCAGGATGGAGCCTATTTGCCATGGCATACTACTGGATCCGGTGCATATATTGCAGCTATCAACGGGATGTTTATTCAGGTCTATGATGAGAAAGGAGCAATCATTTTTCCGGCAATATCTCCTGAATTGGAAAACTGTTCTTTCGATCATCTCCTGGCTTCATATGGTGTTGCTGTTTCCGGAAAAATGCAAAACGGGAAGGTTGCTCAGATAATTGCTCACTGTCAAACAGATAAAGAATGGACATACAGATTACCTTCTTCACTGGCAAAAGATATTAAGTTAAACGGGAAGCTGGTATCCTCAAGGACAATATCCGGAAAGTATACAGTAATTAAGTGCAAGCTGGAAAGAGGTGATAATAATTTAACCGAATAAGTATATTTATATTTATATAGATGCTATATTGGGTTTTATAATATTTACCAGGTGAATATAATTGGGATATCATCTTATTATCATGATTCAGCTGCTGCACTTGTCTGTGATGGCAAGATCATTGCTGCTGCCCAGGAGGAGAGATTCACAAGAAAAAAACACGATGCATCCTTTCCTTCAAATGCTATCCGCTTTTGTCTTGAATACGGTGGTTTAGAAATGGATGAGATTGAGACCATAGTTTTTTACGATAAACCATTTTTGAAATTTGAGAGATTACTTGAAACTTACTATAATTTTGTCCCTTCCGGGATTTCTTCATTTGTAACATCTATGCCTGTATGGGCGAAAGAGAAGTTGTTCATGAAGAATCTTATTAACAAAGAGTTGAAAAAGATAGGGTCTTTTAATAGTTCAAAACAAAAGCTTCTTTTTCCTGATCACCATCTTTCTCATGCTGCCAGCGCCTTTTATACCTCATCTTTTGAACAAGCCGTGATAGTAACCATAGATGGTGTCGGAGAGTGGTCAACTGCTTCTATCTGCCTGGGTCAGGGTAATCAGATAAAGCTGGTTAAAGAACTAAGATTTCCCCATTCGGTTGGTTTATTATATTCTTCATTTACATATTTTCTTGGATTCAGGGTAAACTCGGGTGAGTATAAGCTTATGGGATTAACTCCTTATGGTAATACTCATTCAGAGAAGGTCAATCATTATGTGGAACTTATTAAGGAGAATATTCTGGATATAAAAGATGACGGATCTATTTGGTTGAACATGTATTTTTTCTCCTATGCAACAGGCTTAAGGATGATCAGGGAAAAGAGATGGGAGAAGCTTTTTGGATTCAGCCGGCGCAATGCTGAAGGAATTCTCGAACAACATCATTGTGATCTGGCTCTGGCTATTCAACTGGTTACTGAAGAGATTGTTATAAAGATGGTTAATCATGCGAAAACATTTGCAGAGAACGAGGAGCAGTCAAAATATCTCTGTATGGCAGGAGGCGTGGCATTGAACTGTGTTGCTAATGGTAAGGTGTTGGAAGAGGGATTGTTCGAAGATATTTATATACAGCCTGCAGCAGGGGATGCAGGCGGCGCTGTAGGAGCAGCACTGGCTGGGTATCATATTTTTGAGAATAAGAAGAGAATTATTACAATGCCGGATGCAATGCAGGGGTCATACCTGGGACCAGAATATGGTGAAAAGGAGATCATTAAAGTATTTCGCAGGTATAAGGCATCCTGCCGGAAATGTGAAACTTTTAGTGATCTGGCATCTGAAGTAGCCGGATTATTAGGAGAAGGTAAAGTTGTTGGCTGGTTCCAGGGCAGAATGGAGTTTGGACCCCGTGCACTGGGAAATCGATCTATCCTGGGAGATGCAAGATATCCTGAGATGCAAAAGAGATTGAATCTTAAAATAAAGTACAGAGAAAGTTTTCGACCATTTGCGCCTGCTGTGCTAGCACAGGATAAGGATAAATATTTTGATCTAAATCTTGATTCTCCGTATATGTTATTTGTTGGAAAAGTCAAAAAAGACCGTTGGCTTAAACTACCAGATGATTATTATTCTTTGCCCCCGATGGAACGTCTTTATATACAACGGTCTGATATTCCTGCTGTTACTCATATTGATTTTACTGCAAGGGTCCAGACTGTTCATAAAAAGAGTAATGAAAGATTTTGGCAATTGATTGATACATATAAATCACAAACCGGCTTTGGGCTTATTATTAATACTAGTTTTAATGTCCGGGGAGAACCAATTGTCTGTAACCCGGAAGATGCATATAAATGTTTTATGCGTACGGAGATGGATTATCTTGTTATTGGAGATTTCATTCTTGCAAAGGAGGGTCAAACTCCATGGAATGCGAAAGATTTGAAAAGAAAAGTTATCTTAGATTAAAAATATTTCAAAAAATGGGCTTTCTAAAAGATTTATGGGGATTTATCCGGGAAAGGGGAAAGTGGTGGTTGCTACCCTTAATAATCTTTCTTTTAATCATTGGTATACTTCTGGTCATTGGAGGGAATAGTGCAATTGCACCATTTATTTACACTATATTTTAGTAATGAAAATTTCACGTGAAAAAGAGACGATCATCACTATTATGGTGGGTTGCCTCGTATTATACAAAGTTTTATCCATTCCTGTCTTATTGCCGGTAGCAGTTGGTATTGGGATCATTGGAATTACTTCGGATAAACTTACTCACTGGATTCATAAGGCCTGGTTTTTGTTGGCTGAGATATTGGGATATGTCATGTCAAAGGTTATTCTTGGGATTCTTTTTATTGTGGTACTCCTGCCTCTGGCATTGATGGCAAAGATATTTCGCAAGGATATTCTGATGTTGAAAAACAAATACCCCAGCTACTTTATCGAGAGACACATCATGTACGAACCTAAAGATCTTGAAAATCCATGGTAAAAAAATCATCATTTTGGGCCCAACTATCTTTTTCCATCCTGATAATTATTGTACTCGACCTGGTGTCAGGCTTCTTTATTATCTCAGATAATTATAACTCCTTCAGAACTCCACATTACTATTTTCACCACGGATTGCAAGCGGATCAGGATACCTGGGCAGTATGGGGTTCATCGCTCTATCCCTTTAAGACCAATTCATTAGGAATGGTTGACTCAGCTGTTTATGATGTAAAACTAAAAACTGATAAGGAAAGGCTTTTGATCTTAGGAGATTCTCATTCTGAAGGGGTAGGTGTTTCCTATAATAAAACATTTAGTGGTATTTTATCAAAACGACTTGAGAAAGATATAGAAATATTGAATGCTTCCTGTATCAGCTACAGCCCTAAAATAGAATATCTGAAAGCAAAGTATTTATTTGAAGAGGGCTTTAAGGTTGATCATATTTTTGTATTTATCGATATTTCAGATATGCAGAATGAGTTGGTGTATGAACATTTTGAACCCAGGAAAAAGTCATGGGAACATGAAGCTTTTTATAAAAGTAAGCTATTTTTTAAAAGGCACTCATCCATTTATTACCTGGCATCATCCATTATTGTCAGCAATCAAACGAAGCAGTTTTTTAAAAAAGCAAATCTTTTTAATCAGCAGGGTTTAATGGGTACTCCTGCAAATGTAATTGATTTATATGCCTCCTTTTTCGATGGATTTAATGACAAAGTTCTATTATCAAATCCGCAATTTCATGGAGTGGGAGAATGGTATGATAATGATCGTTTCGGAGAGCTGGCTGATCTTGGAATAGGATTGGGGCAACAGAATATATTAAGACTTAAAGAGTTGTGTGATTCCAAAAATGTGAAGCTTACCATTTCAATTCATCCCTGGCAATATCAGATTTTGAAAGGTAACGTTCATGATTATTACGTAAATAAATGGGAATCATTCGCAGAGGCCAATGGTATAGATTTTATTAACTTGTTCCCCTTGTTTATTAATTCAGAGAACCCTGTAATTATTATTAAGAAGTATCTAATTAGTGGCGATAATCATTGGAATGAATTCGGACATGCCCAGGTAGCCGATTATCTGGAAGGATATATAAGAAAGAATGTAATTTTGAAAATCAATTGAGGTAGATGAAATATCTAATCACCATTCTGCTTGTTCTACTAATGGTTTCCTGCAATTCTGAGACAAAAACCAGGAAGCAGATTGAACAATTACAAAACTCAGGTAAAGCGGAAAAGTATCAATTGGGTATAGCTTATATGCATTATATTTCGCAACCCGGGTATAAGATAAATTATTCAAAAGATCTTGTAAAGAAATTATTGTCACTTGGGTTTTTTGCAGAATCCATTAATGCTGTTGAGACATTACTGGAGAAATCTCCTAACGACCCGGAGTTATTTTATTTGTATAGTGTGGGATATCGTAATTTGCTTCAATATGATTTAGCCGTGGAAAATCTTGACCATGCTCTTTCTTTCCAGCCAGGAAATAAATTGTACTCTGAACCTTATAAGTCATTGAAGGAAGAGAGAAAAATCTGGAGTGAAATACAAACTCTTAACCAGTCCCTGATAAATACCACCGATACTTTTCCCATATTGTTGGATAGAGCAGAACATTTATTTAGTATCAGGCAGTATGATGCTGTACTATATGACCTTGGTTCACTTTCGAAAATGGGTTCAGCAAGTGACAGCACCTATTTTGCAAGTAGTGTATCTACATTATATCAGGAGGGAGGAAGAAAATCAGTTGAGATTCTTACTGATATGATGAGTTATTACCGCAAGGTAAGGGATAGAAAGGATAATATTAAGTAAAGCATCACCACTAAAACGCTCCATAAGGAAAATGTTTCCGATAGAATGATTTTATATCATTCATCACATTTTGTTCCTCTTCCATTGAAGGCTTTCTGATAATACTTGTTTTTTCCAAGTCGATATATTGCTGAAAAGTTTCTATTGCATCATTAATCAAATTAATCTTCTCGGAATTTGTAGTATTGGATAATTCAGGGGGGATCTTATCTTTTAGAATTTTACCAAAGTATAGTGCAGAATAATATTGATGTGTCATACAGCATAATGAAAATCGTGTAAACTGAACATACATGTCATTTTCATCGAGGTAATCTGATTGGTTTATTTCTTTAATTTCATTCAGTCTGATTCTCTTGCTGACAGCTGTGGCTGAAACTAAATTGGTCTTAAGAATTATATTAGCAGTTTCACAAGCAATTACCATATTTCCATCTTTTGTTGGATGTACATAGTCGAGAAAGAGATCAAAACCCGGAATTCCATTATGAGCATATCGTCTTATCATTTCCTCCATGTCAATTAAGACAACCTCAGGATTATTGTTTGCAATGGCAGATAATATGTTGTTAAAATCACTTATTACACGGAATGGATTGTAATCCAGATCTTTCGCTTCAATATAGTATTTTAATGCACTTATTGTATCATTATTTAATTCGTATGCTCTGGCCAGCCAGAAGCAGGTCTCGGCATGATTGGGAGCAATTTTATTTGCATTGCTAAATGAAACAATGGCTTCTGAATAATCTGAGGAAAGCATTTGGTTTTTCCCGTCTTTAAATTCTTCAATCCATTGTATTGAGTCATTCGAATTCAAGCCAAGGTATGATACATTTGGTTCCCAGTCACGAAGGTTTACGGGAACTGTCATTAGCAATAATGTGATATTGTTTATTTCAGCTTCATTAACAATACTCTCCATTGATTGCCGGTAGTGTTCCTTTACCTTTTCAAATTGTTCAGGATTGCTCCTTAGTTCAAGGGCCTCTTCATTTACTTTTTTCCAAAAAGTTTCTGCAACATCCGGAGTGTCATTATATTTATGCTTAGATATTAATTCACTTACAAGAGTTAGTGACCGGAAGTTATTCCGGAAATCTATTAAAAAGTTTTTTAACTCCGATGTTTTATAATTGCGGCGTTCTAAAAATTCATTATTGCCTGACCATATAATAACTGCATCGGGTTTCAGGGGAATAATGGTTTCAAAGACCTGTCTTATCCGATAACTTGCAAAACCATGCGCACTGCAATTGATTATTTCAATTTTTTTTGAAGGATATAACTCCTGGAGCGATTTTTCAAGATATGTACTGTAAATTTCGGGAGGTGGATGCGGCCAGCTGGCACTTGCTGAGCCCCCTAAACAGATTATACGGAACTGATCTTTTTCTTTGTCTTTTTTGAATAACGTATTTCGATCACTATAGGCATTTTTATTTGAAATCTTATACCATGTTTCTTCCTTAATAATCTCTTTTGAAAACAGATTGATCGCACCAATGTCAATCATATTGTCAGATGATTTGTCTGGGAAAATTATCCTGATTGTGACTTCGATAATACCAAAAAGCAGTAATACTATAAATATACTGGATAATTTTAGTAATATTTCTTTATTTCTTGAATAAAAAGTATTTGACACGCGAGTATTTTTAGGACACTTTTTGTAGATGTTCTTTCTGCTACGTTAATTCAATACAAATGTATCAGAAGGGTTTCAATAAACCTAATATGAATAATATTTGAGTGTATGACTTTGAATATTGTTTTCCCCCCATGCCCATAGGTGTAACTGACCAGATATGGATACTATATTATATTGAAATTTGTTTCATACAAAGGTATTAAAAAAGTAGTTTTTGAAGATCCCTGGAATTTATTTAACATTTAATTGTCACCATATCAAAAGCAGTACAATGCAGTATATGCCTCTCTTTTATTGCTCTGCTGAGCATATTTTTATCCTGAGCCAGGTCAATTTGGGGAGGAAGAATTTTTTCATCCTTAGGTAGATCTAGAAATAAAATGAATATGGCTAAGAAATTTATATTGGTACTGACTTTTCTAATACATGGGTATTTCGGATATGCACAGATCCAGAGAACTTTTACACACAGAATAATCGACCATGCACCACCGGATAATATATGGATAAAGAGTACCGGGGACTTCAATAACGATGGACATTTGGATATCATGATAGGCGGGCATAACGGTCGAACGCAAGATTTTATAATTTGGTATCAGAATCCTGGTATCACTAATGGTAAATGGATTAAGCACGTTGTTTATGAGGGAGGTGATGCATTTGGTTTTGAAGGTGGCGTCAATGGAGATCTTGATGGTGATATTGACCTTGTAATGGGTAGCTATTGGCAACATAAATTGTTCTGGCTGGAAAATCAGGGTGATGGGATTTCCAAATGGAAGCTACATGAGCTTGGAACACCGAAATCAGGCACGACTTACCTTTATGATTTTGATGGCGATGGGAAGTTGGATATTGTGACCAGGGCGTCCCAGAAATATTCTGGAGAAGTTGGTAAGGATGTTTGGATCTGGAGGCAAAACAATATAGCGTCCTGAACCAAATATAGTAAGCAAATTGGTGATGGGAGTTTATTAATATTGGTGATGTCGATATGGATAGTCAAATAGATATTGTTTTCGCTAACAAGTGGTTGCGGAATAATGGAAGTATTGATGTTGGGTCATGGATGGAGCATACATTTACTAATGAGTACACGTGGTTATGTACCTTTCCGATAGTTATTGATATTAACGTGGATGGTCAAAATGATATCGTTCTGACTCCTACGGTATGGGAAGGAGAATTTTCTAAGACAGCATGGTATGAAGCACCAAAGAATAGGACAGATGACAATTGGGTCGAACACATTATTGAAAATAACGTAGAATGTGTTACGCATGCGCTGGGTGTTTATGATTTTAATTGCGATGGCACCTTAGATGTTTTTACTTCAGAGATGAATTCAAGTGAGGACCCGGATGAATTGAGGATTTATTACAATCTAGATGTCAAAGGCAAAATGTGGGAAAAAAGTGTAATAGCTACAGGCGGTTCTCACATGAATCAGTTTATTGATTTCGACCGCGACGGTGATATCGATATAATAGGTGGCAACCATGGGGGCAATATCAAACCCATGATTGAAATTTGGATCAATGATACGATCCCATTTTCAGATTAGCTTAAATTATAAAATACCAATTTTTAGAGTAAAATTATTGATTAAAATATTAGTATAATGAAAAAAGTTGCATTGTTTTTTATGGTCGTAACAATCATTGGCAATTGTTTTACCACAACTGCTCAGTTCTCTCGAAACTTTGAACACAAAGTAATTGAAGAGGGACCTTTAGGCAGCATTTGGGCCAAGGGCAATGGCGACTACGATGGAGACGGACATGTTGATTTTATGATAGGCGGTGAGGGAATGGTGATCTGGTATGAGAATCCTGCTGGTATGAGTTCAACGGAATGGATTAAACACATTGCTTACAGTGGCTCACCTCAAATTGGATTTGAAGGTTCGGTAAGTGGTGACATTGATAATGATGGTGATATTGATATCATTATCGGAGGTTATTATACCCATGTTGTTTATTGTCTGGAGAATCCCGGTAAAGGTCAGGGTAGCTGGAAGCTTCACAATCTTGGTGGGCCCAAAACAGATGCAACATACCTTCATGATTTTGACAACGATGGTAAACTCGATATCATAACCAGGGCTTCTGAATTGTATTCCGGAGGTGTCGGCCGCGACATTTTTATCTGGAAGCAGGGAGAAAATCCATTCATTGCAGCTGATTGGCAAAGGTTAAGGAAGAAGGAGGTTGGTCCCGGTGAACATTTTAATATCGGAGATGTAGATTCAGATGGTAAAATGGACATTATTGTTGACAAAAAATGGTTCAGGAACAATGGTAATATCAATCCGGATGGATGGACAGAAACCATATTCACAACCGCCTGGGATTATACCAACACATTTCCATTTGTGGCTGATATTAACAATGATGGCCATAATGATATTGTACTGACCCCAACCGAAAAGGCAGCTCAGAATTATAAGACTGCCTGGTACGAAGCACCTGTTGACCCGACAAAAGGTAACTGGGTTGAACATATTATTGATGATAATGTCCAATGTGTTACCCACTCATTCGGTGTTTATGATTTTGATTGCGATGGACATTTGGATGTCTTTACTGCAGAGATGGAGCAAAGCGATGATCCTGATGAAGTTCGTATATATTTTAACAGTGGTAAAGGAATATCCTGGACAAAAAAGATTCTATCAAATAAGGGTTCTCATTGGAATCAGTTTGCTGATTTTGATTCTGATGGTGATATCGATATTTTTGGAGCCAATCATGGTAGTCAGGGTCCTCCAACTGTTGAATTGTGGGAGAATTTGACCAAATAAAAAAAATTCCTCATAAATAAAAAACCATAAAAAACGAATAAAACTTATGAAAACTACAACCTACCTCAGACTATCATCAATGATGTTTTTAGAGTACTTCATTTGGGGAGTATGGTATGTGACTATGGGATCATATCTGACCAAAATAGGATTTCAGGGACAAGCCATAGGAAGTGCATATGGAACTATAGCCTGGGCTGCTGTTATTTCTGCATTTTTTGTGAGTTTAATTGCTGACAAATATTTTTCAGCAGAAAAACTTAATGGGGTACTACATATTTTGGGCGGGGTTTTAATGTATCTCGTCACAACAATAGAATCTCCGGAACTTTTTTTCTGGGTATTGCTGGCATATTCTCTCTGTTATATGCCAACCATAGCACTCACAACAACAATAGGACTTCGTCATTGTACTGAACCAGGAAAACAATATCCGGGGATCCGGGTGTTTGGAACAATAGGTTGGATTGCTGCCGGTATTTGCATTAGTTTACTCAAAATTGAAATGGGTCCGCAACCAATGTGGCTGGCTGCTCTTTTTTCCATTATTTTAGGAGTTTATAGTTTTACATTGCCGCATACTCCCCCAAAAGGGTCAGGTAAATCAATTACCATTAAAGATATACTGGGATTGGATGCACTAAAACTGATGAACAATAAATCATTTGCCATATTAAGCATAAGTGCTTTGCTGATTACATTGCCCTTTGCCATGTATCATCCCTTTACCAATATGTATTTAAATGAAATAGGGGTAAAGAATGTAGCTGGTAAAATGACCCTCGCACAAATGTCGGAAGTAATCTTCATGTTAATGATTCCTTTCCTATTTATCAGATTAGGCATAAAAAAATTACTTTTGGTAGGTATGATAGCCTGGGTCGTGCGCTATTTGTTGTTTATGCTTGGTAACAACGAATCTCTGATTTCCCTTCTTTACATCGGTATTCTGCTACATGGTGTCTGTTATGATTTTTTCTATGTAACTGCTCAGATATATATGGATAAGAAAGCACCACCTGAACTGAGAGCTAGTGTCCAGGGATTCTTTACGCTTCTCACATATGGAGTAGGATGGCTTATTGGTTCATACCTGAATGGTTTTATACTTCAAACCTATCAGATTACAGATGAAACATCTCAGGTGATTGGTCATCATTGGAAAAATGTTATGATAGTCCCGGCAATTATCGCCTTTGTTGTTGCAATATTATTCACTATCTTTTTTAGAAACCCGAAGGAAGAAATTGATATATCTGATAAAAAGTTAATATAATAAAACCTATATCGGCTTAACAATACATTATGTTCATCACAGGAAATTATCATTAACTAGAAAGAGCAAAATCCTCATAATATTAAATCCGATCCAATAATGAAAATCATTAACTTAAGAAATTGTATTATAATTATATTGATGGTCTTGTTTTCATCCTGTAATAAACCCTTTGTCAGACTGGCAGATGAAAATGTATTTTATGGGGACCTTGATAACAACTTGAAAATTGAGACTTCACAGGCGACCTATTATTTCAGGAAGTCGGGAGGAGGGTTTAGTGGAATAATTGATTCAGAAGGAATTGACTGGATAAGTCATAGTAAGTCTCCCAAGTCATCGGGTATGTGGAGAGGAATACCGAATACGAATGTCCCTGGATGGAGGCCTGAACAATCCGGGACAGAAACAAAAATTATTCTGAATGAACATAATAAACTGATAGTATCCTGTGAAAAGAATAATTATAAATGTACATGGACTTTCTATCCTGATCATGCAACCATGACTGTAATAAAAGCAGATAGTAATTACTATTTCTCATACGAGGGTGCTCCCTTTGGTAAATTTGATACAACCACTAACTATTTTTTCAGACCTGATATTGGAACAAGGCATTTTCTGGGAAAACCTACGGATGAGACAGACATTAGAAGTATGCCATCGGAGAACTGGGAGTGGTGCTATTTTGGAGATACGAAAACAAACAGGGCTTTCATTTTTATTCATCATGAAGATGATATAATGCCCGATCTTTATCGTCCCCTTGGTGAAATGACTGTGTTCGGCTTTGGAAGAAGTGGCGGGGCTAATGAATTGCTGAAAGAAGTACCTCAAAAATTCACAATTGGATTTATCAATGACACTACATTTCAGATTGTCTCAGAAAAAATAAAAGATATTGTAGAAAAATCCAGAAATGGCCTGTAAATCAAACATCTTGTTATTTTTAAAAAGGATTGGGTTTGCTTGGATGAATATTCCTTTGTAATTGTTCAATAATAAATACATATTTTATGTTTTCTAATAGGTGTATCTATGCATAAATGGATA
>Ga0307377_10003689_pt1 | contig 17100 bp, 9 predicted proteins | sample TR3MG_FD_202535 | JGI IMG/M metagenome (GOLD analysis project Ga0307377, IMG submission 202535) | Soil microbial communities from Risofladan, Vaasa, Finland - TR-3 | ecosystem: Environmental > Terrestrial > Soil > Coastal area > Acid sulfate soil | place: Finland: Risofladan, Vaasa | collected... | reverse complement strand
CCACGTTCTTCAGACCGAACTTACCCTTCTTCGGATCTGTCCCAGCGGCCTCTCTGAAAGCTGCGGCGAGTTTCTTCGGCAGCATGGCCAGGCGGGCCTTAGCGAGAAGGTCGACAACCGGCTCGTCGGGATCACCTACCATGGCCCTGGCACGGTCCAGTCCCCTGGCCTGGAGGACCTCGAGGATGTCACTCTGTCGATGGATGTTACCAGTGATGCCCATCTCTTTCTTGATAGATGAGAGGACATTCTGGAGATCATTCCCCTCAAACTGCCGGCCCTGTGTCTCGGCGAACCTGATGAACCAGTCTACGAACTGATCGATCTCCTCTGGCTTGGCTCCGGCCATGGAGAACATCAGGTCGTCACCCTTCTTGACAATGAATGGGGAAGCCTGGGAGTCGCCGACTCCAAGGATCGACTTGAGAGCGTCGAACATCCCGGACTTGTACTCAGTCTGGTCAGTGATTCCGGACAGGCCCCAGTCCTGGTCGAACGAACCTGAGCCCATGACGTCCGCACGGTGCATGCGCATGCCCTGGTTGTAGTCGGAGCCGGCTGCAATCTTGCGCGGGTCCCAGGGATCGCCGGGGCGAACGCTCATGTAGCTCTCGCCCTTCTCGAGTGTCTTCGTCTTCCAGCCGCTCGGTTGGCCCTTCTCGTCGAGAGCCGTATCGAAGTACTTGATCTGGACTGTCTCTCTGCCGGGCCCGGAGTTGGCCTTGTGCAGAAGACCAGCCTTGATGCGACCGCCCTCTTCGTAGAGGACCTGCGGGTAAGCTACCCAGTTGAGCGCCCAGTCCTGCTGGAAGCTGGGGTCACCGGTCCCGACCGGAGAGTTCATGTCCGTGTATGCGTAGGCCAGGAACTGCTGCTGATCGTACTGGTCCATTCCGAGCCGTTCCCACTCACGCTGACGCTCGACGGGTGAGTAGTTAGCGAGCTCGCGGTAGGAACCCATGGCAGGGTTCTCGAGTTTGCCGATCTCACTCTCCGGGATGAGCTGGGTGATCTTCCCGTCCTGCAGTCCGATTGTGCGGGACTTGCTGCGGAGAGCTGATGCGCCCAGTTGGCCAGCTCCACCTTCACGTCGAGAGCGGCCGATTGCCTTCAAGTTAGCGTCGTCCCAGAGCAGGGCTGGATGGTCAACATCGAAGAAGCGGCCCCAGCCACGGTCGGCGAAGTCGTTCGCGTAGTCGATGAGTGCAGCTGGCACGAAGCCATGCTTGGTACGAGCTGTCGCAATGGCCTGTCCTAACTTGGCGTTCATCTCGATGATGTCCGCTGGGTCCTGAAGGTTGAATGGGTCTGGGAGATCCCCGAGCATCTCGTCGTTCGAGAAGAGCATGTTGTTCTGGTTACGCTCGAACCCCGTGTCCTCCAGGAACTTAACAGCCTCGTCTCTAGTGGCGAACTTGTGGATCTGGTCGATCTGCTGAGACCTGTGGCCTGGCAGAGCGTCGTGCCTGAGACTGACCCAGTAAGGGTTCTTGTCTCTCATGCGTTGGAGCCAACCGAACACACTCGCGTTGTCCTTGTGGATGAACTCACCCACTCCGAGACGATTACCCTTCGAGAGATCGAAGTTGTGGAGGATCGCGGCCAGTTCGAGAGCCTGGTTGTCCAGTGACGGAGGAGGCTCAGGGAGGACGTACTCGCTACGGGAGGACGGGACACGGTCCAGTCTGTTCAGTCTCTCCTGGAAGGGATCTGGTCCTGTCTTGCCGGCCCGCTTCAGGTTGTTACTGTCGTCCCAGAGACCTTGTAATCTCTTGATTTCAGCCTTGACGACGTCAGCTCGGGCATCGCGGAATGAGATACCCTCGTCTTTGGAGAGCCCTCTTGCGAGGTCGTCGATGAGCTCACTCTCCATGAGCAGGTCAGTCATTGCCTGATTGTCGAGAATGCGATCAGTGTCTCCCAGTGCATCCAGATTGGAGTACTGATCTCCGACGATGTCCCTGTCCTGTGGTGCAGCCCTCGACTGTCTCTCAAGATCCTTAAGTGCCTCTCCCTTAACGAGTTTCTTCTTCGTGTTGTAAGAAGTCTGGTACCTGATCTCTCGGAGCTCGCCTGTCTTCTTGTCCTTGTGGTAGTGCCACGGATGGCTCTCACGAGTGATGACCTTATTGATGTCGTAGGCCTCGTTATTGATCCCAGCCAGCCACTCTCTGTAGTATGCCCAAATCGGGGGAATCACTCCCTCGTCCAGGGCTCTGGCTGTCTCTCTCTCCATGCGGGCCCACTGGGACTTGGTCACGATCTTCTGTAGAGCCACGACCGGGATCCGACGCTGGGCACCCAGGTTCACTCCATCTGAGATCCCCGACATCTTGACTTCGATCTGGGGACGTCTGCTGAAGAGTGTGCTCCGGTCCCGCGGGAGTTCGAGAGGCATGTCTCCGACCAGTGAGGACGGATGTGACATCCTGATTGGAGACTGCTCTGTCCCACCTTCGATCGGGAAGGAACGTCCCTCCAGATACCGGGGGATGTCCTCCTGAGGTCCCTGCTTGGACTTGTGGACCTTCCACTGGTAGGGATGCGCCTCGGTCCCGTTACCTGTTCGGTAGACGACTGTTACAGGCTTGCCTTGCTGTTCGGCGAGTCGAGTGGCACGGGCCAGGCCCCAGGCATTGTCCTTAGGGTTAGACTTCGCGACGTAGATCACAGCGTCTGCTGCATTAATCGCGTCCATGCCGGCCATGGTCAGCCGGTCAGCGAACTCGTTCTGTCCCCTGTCCCCGGCTGCAGCGTCAAGAAGTATTCCGGGCTTCTCTGGTACTCTGGACTCGCGGTTGCGCTGGAGCTGCTTCCTGAAGATTGCTCCGCCCTTCGACGCGAAATCGAACTCGTCCGGGATTGGGCTCTTCTCGGCGGCCTTGAGAATATTCTTCTTGTTCGTGCGGATCTTGAAGACCGCTGCCTGGAGGTCGTTAACTGTCGCCTCCATCTTGACCGGGTCGTAGCCGGAGATTTGCTTGTCGACTGTACCAGTCGGGAATGGCTCTCCGGTCTCAGCCACTCTGGCGGCAGTGACCTCCTCTCCGAAGATACCCTGACTGGGCAACTCGCCCTCTGCTATTCCAGTTGAAGGCTTCTTGAGTGGGTTCGTCTCGTGAAACTCCGGACGGACGAAGCCCTCGTATGTAGTCCCGTATACCGGCTGACCCTCTGCGTCGAGAGAGAGGCCGCGTTGTTCGAGAAACTCGATGGTCTCTGCAGCTTGCCTGACCTCCTTGAGGTTCTTGCTCTTACCGGTCTTGACCATCCGGGCGAGCTCGAACAGTGCCTGGTCGTCACCGTCCTGGGCTCGGCTGCGGACTACGTCGAAGTACCGTTGGGTAGCCTGCTGCTGGACCTCGGGACCCTCTTGTGAGAAGGAGTAGACATGAAGGTCGCGATTGCCTTCGGCCCAGTCCTTCTGTGCACCGAACCTGGGTGTCTCGCCACCGAATGCGGCCTGCTGAAGATCGGGAGTGTGACCCTTCTCTCCGAGGTAGCGGACGTAGATGGGCTTACCATCGATCTCGTACCAGCCATCACCCTTGAAGATCTTCATCTTCTCGGTTCGGACCGTGGCTTGCTTGGTCCCGTCAACGATCGCACCCCGACCTGCGGGCTTGATGATGTTGTCCAGGGACCCCTTGGACTCGCCGGAAGGGATGACAGTTGCTGGGTCTGCGGTGGCAGCCTCGGGAGTGTTGGAGAAGATCCGACGCTTCGGGAGCAGGTTGTGCGTGGTTTTGGTGGCTCCTGGAACATCGTCGGTCATGTTGTAGGCAATAGCATCGACACCACCCTTGAGGCGCTTACCGTCTATCGCCCTGGTCCTGATGTTACCGACCTTCAGACCGGAGACCTTGATGGCTTTCCAGATGACGTTCTTGAGTTCTTCTTCGGATACACCAGCGAAATCGTCAGCTGCGCCACCGAGGAGAGCGACACTGTAACCGCCCTTCTCGAAGTCACCGAGCTTCTGGGACTCGGGGATCGTGGAGAGAGTCTTGTCGATGTCCGGGATCTCGACCCGTGGAGTGCGCCCGCGCTCGATCCTGCTCATGGCCCTGACTGACGCGACCCTGGCCGGGTTCTTCATGTCCGGGTACGTGACCTGGATCTCGAGGAACTCGCCCGGGATGGTGCGGTGCGGGACCTTGATCGTGACTGCATCCTCACCTATGTCCGAGACCCCAGCCTCGTTGAGGGCCTGGAGGACCGGGTTGTGTGCACCGGCGTCACGGTACGCACGCTTGATATTGCGCTCCCACTCAGCGGATGCCGAGTTGAACTCGAACTGGTTGAACTCTCCGGTCGTGGGATTCCTGAAGTCAGCTTCCTTGGGCCGGGGGATCTGATCGTCGATCCCCTTCTGGATCTTCATCATCTCAGAAGTGGCCTGCACGAACGGGTGATCCTTACCGAACCGGCGAGCACCAGGGATCCGACTGAGGACGGGCCAGTTGCGCCAGGTGGCGAGCATGTCGATCACGCCACGGGCTGCAGCAAGAGCGTCCCGGTCGAGAGCGTCCGGTGTAGTGATGGGGCGGTCACCTATCCCAAGAAGGAGCTCGAGATTATTCCTGACCTCTGAGGTCTTGTCCTTCGTGGCAGTGACAGTGGCAGATGCGAGCTTACGGTTCTTGGCCTCTTGTGTCACGTTGGCCGTAACCCGCTGACTGGCCTCTCGGAAGCCCGGGGGCAGGTTGTTGGATGCGTTGAGCTGACGCTTGAAAGTCGCTCGCAGGGCATCGATCTCGGCCGGGTCGCCACGTGCGAGGATGTCCTTGATACTCGGGACAGCGAGATCGCCCAGGAGTAGATCGTCCTCTACGTGGTAGATCCCGACTACGTCGTCGATATTGCCCTTCTTGTATGTAGCCTTCGCTGTGAGCAGGTCCTTCAGGGTAGCTTTCTTGCCCTGGATGAAGTTGATCGTCGGACCGAACCCAGCGTGACGGATACGAGTCTTCGCAGCTCCTGGCCCCATCTCCAGTGCGAGTGTGACCATCCCCTCCTTGACCTGCGTAGCGTAGATCTGGCCGTGTACTCCGGTTGTCCCACCAGCAGCCTTGCGTGGGTCTGCCTGGACGAGTGCATCCCAGAAGGCCTGCCTCGACCCTCCGCTATCGATGACTTCCTGCCACGCGGTCATGACCTTCTTCGCCGCGGCGTGCGGCACAGAGATGAAGGATATGTGGTTATTGGGGGATGCGGGTAGCTGACCCTTACCGAACTTACCGTAGGGCCGGGTCTTGGGAGTCTCTTGGTATGCTTCGTTCAGCTTCCTGTTCACCCAGCCGGTGCGCGCATCTGCCGGCTTCTTCGAACTGACCCCTTTGAGACTCTCCCGCCACTTGAGGTTGCTGTCCATGGCGTCTACAGCCAGCCCCACGTTAAGCGCGTCGGCAGATTTTTCGGCGCGAAATAGTGCTTGTCGCTGTTGTTGGGATGGTGGGCTGTGCATCTCTAAGCCTATCTGGCCATCGAAGTGCCGCATACGAATGACGCCATTCGCGTATGCCTCATCTAGATCGGACCCAAGTTCGTGCTTGAGCACATCGCTATGCTGTACTTGATCCTTCGACCAGAACGTGCCATGCGGCGGCTCGTATCCATCAGGTATGCCCAGTAGAGTACCATCGTCCAGCATGAACAGGGCTTCCCTGGGATCGTCCACCTCGATCATTCCCGACTGATACAGCCGCTGGTTGAACTTATTGCTCCCCCGGTAATCCCGGACCGGGGCAGGGGCGGCGTGTTCGAGCTCTCCGGTTACCGGACTGTCGGGCCAGTCTGGGGCCGGGGTCTGCTCGAGAGAGAGCTCTGCCTGTTCCCACGGGACCTCGCCAGCGTCGGGCCCACTCGAGGGGATGACTTCGCTCTGTGCGTTCGTGGTCTTGTCGACCTTGACCACTCGGGGGAGGTCGTCCTTGTTCACGACGGATCCGGGATTCTGCTTGACCCGTCCGCTGCCGTCTACTTTCGCGACGTGCTGTGGTTTCTTGAGTGAGCCGCGAGTGTAGTGCTCCATGAACTTCCTGTGAGAGACAATAATCGTCGCGTTGTACTCGTCTGAGTAGAGCTCGTAGTGCTTGGGTTCACCTGTAGCTCTCGTGACCTTCCACTGATGTCCGCGCCATTCGACCAGGTAGGGTGTGTCTTCGAAGTTGTTGATGAACTGGAGGCCCTCCGGGAGAGCGTCCCCGATGTTCCGTTCGAACTGGTGGCGAATGTCATCGGCAACTGCCTTGTTCGCGGCGACTTCTGACTTCCCGCCGTACCGACCTACTGTCTCGATGTCAGCTGGGGAGATGTCCAGCTCGACGACGCTGCCGTCAGCCTTCGCGATGACTGCCAGAGCTGAGTTGCCTTGATTGCCTCTGGCTATGCCCTTGATCTTGGCTGGAGCGTAGGAGCCATCGGGCATGCGGACCCTGGCCCAGTCACCGTCTTCAGGCTGGATGATCAGGTCTACTGCCTTGATAGTCTTGGTCTTACCTCCGACCTGGACCCTGACGTTCCCGTGTCGAGTACCTTCAACAACGATCCCGCCGACCCACTCACCTGCCTCGTTCTTAGTGAGGACATCCATCCCGGCAGAGAGACCGCGGCTCTGTGAAGCGGAGCGGCGGAGCATCTCTCTCTTGACCTGCTCTGAGGCCTTGTCGAGTTGGAGATCGACGTTGGTCTTCCGCATCTGCTCGACCAGATCGAGCACCATCTGAGCCTTGAGTCGCCGAGAGTTGGGAAGGTTGTTGTCGTAGAGTTCGCCTCTGAAGTGGCTCAGACCAGGTACTCCATCGAACCCGTCACGCTCAAGCATCATCTCGGTGGGTGCCTTCGACAGAGTAGCCGCCATGTTGACAGTCGCACCGTCTGCGACATTGACGGACTCAATGGGAAGGGAGACTCCAGCAGCTTGCAGCTCCTTGGGTCCGAGACCACCCTCAACGAACGCAGCGTGTTTCATGGCCGAAGCTTCGGCAGTCGCAGCAAGTTGCTGTGCCATGGGCCGGCTCGGGTCATTGGCGATAGCATCGAGGGTGTTGATCGCCTCGACGTAGTTCTCGAATGTGTCTGTGTGGTAGCGGGTTGTGGCAGACTCGACGTAGGCAGAAGCGTGGCTCTGGGCGGACCAGGCAGCTGAGGGGTCTTGTCCGGCAATTCGAGCAATCTGGTGTGGGACCGTCACCTGGGCCTTACGGGATTGAGAGGCGAACCCGGCCGCCTGTGCGAGAACGTCAGCGATCCCGTTCCCACCCGTAGCCTTGATCTTCAGGTCGAGATCGTTGAGTGCCTTGTTGAACCCACCGGTGCTGCGCCACAGCTCGTTCAGTGGCTTGTTCGTGATCCGATGGTCCTTGAACGCCTTCTGGACCGCATTGAGCTGGGCCTTAGTGAGAAGCTCAGCCAGAGCGCCCTTGTCCTGGATCTCGGCTTTCCAGGGAGCGGGGGCGTAGGAGCCCTTCTTCCTTTTCAACCCGATGACTGTCTCAGCACCTTCAGCCCATCTCCAGGTATTGCCGTCCCAGACCCGGTCACCGATCTGTGTGTCGGCTGGGAGGTGGTCCTGGATGTACTTGACGTGAGAGCTCTTCTGGATGACTCCGGCTTCGAGAGCGTCGTCGAGGTTCCTGATGGATCTCCGGATCCCGAAGTACTGGAACGGACCGGAAATGACGGCACCGATACCGGCACCCATTGCACCGTAGAGAGCGGTCTCACCGAGATTGATCTTGCCCTCACGCTCGAGTCCTTCACGTGCCCCGTAGAAGCCTGCGAGACCGAAGCCCGAGGCCATGTCAGCGAAGAGCTCTGCTGTACGGGCCGCAGCGACCGGGGCAGTCCCCAGTTTGGTCACGTTCTGTGCGGCACCGAAGGTCTGAGAGACCCTGCCCATCGCACGGAGTCCAGCTGCACCTGTGAGGAATGCCTTCGCCGGGACCTTCACGGCCATGTATGCGCCGAGGCCGGGGAAGAGTCCTCCGAGGAGTGGGGCAACCAGGTGGTCAGCGAGCTTGTCCTCGAGGTTCGTGGGGATCGCGAGCTTGCCGGTCTTGTACTCACCGGAGCGGGTCCAGCTGGCCTGTTCACCCTGGAGAGTGTCGATGATGGGGGAGACCATCGTGTCCGTACCGATGTTCCCCATCAGGCGGTTCCAGTACTGGAGCCTCTTGATCGCGGCACTGTCCTTACCGAGTATCCGGCCGAGATCGTCGAGAGTCTTGTCTGTATCATCCCCGAGCTGGGTCCCTCGTTCGGTCACGTCGAGAGGGATACCTCCACCACGGATATCGTACTCCTCTTTCTCTACCTCACCGATCCCGATCATGTCACCGAGAGCCTTGACGATCCTGAGGAGGTTGTCCGGTTGAGCGGCCGCGGCGATGGGGCCACCTACCATTGGCCATATATTGGCCGGAGTGTCGTCAGCCGGGACTCTGAGAGTCTGACCGTAGTCCTCAGAGGAGAGAGTTCCGAAACCGACATCATCCATCATCTCGGCGAAGGAACTGTACTTCTCTGTGACTTTGAGGTCTTCTTCATCTTCATCTTCGTCGGCACCTTGGGGGGTACCGAGCAGTAGATCCTTCATAGCCATGTCAAATTCTTCCGGGTTGGGGGCAAGCCCCCGTTAAAACACTCGATTCGTGCCTATCCTTATACCTGTTGCTGCTCCAAGTCCAGCTCTGATTCCTGCGTTTTTTCCCTGCGCCTCAATCCGTCCTGTGGCGTACGACGGGTCCGGGTTGTCGTGCTCGATCATCTGGAGAGCGATCCGGAGCGGGTCTTCGAACCTCGTCTCCCAACCGAGTATGTCATTGCCCATTACAGGGTCACTGACCCACGCACTGACGTGGTCGAAGATCTTTCTGTACTTCTCGTCTGCTTTATAATCACCGCGATCAGTGAGAAGTTTGAGGCGACTGATGAGCTCTAAGAGGTCCATTGTGCCGTTATAGTCTCTATCCACGATCGCGGTCAGGATCTCTACGTACTCTTCTTGTTTGCCCTTATTGCCGTACCACGACTTCCAGAGTCTGGCTACTTCGAAAGCCTCTTTCTCGGGGAAGGTCAGGTCACTGCGGCTCGAGATCGAATTACCGGACCAGCCACTTTCGATCTTGTTACGCTCAGGACCGTGAACGAGCTCTTCCAGTCTTTCGTCTACGAAGCCCGATCTGGTCGGGAGTTCACCACCACCTACGATGTTGTAAGACTGTCCTTCTGGAGCGCCTGTACGGGTGACGTCGATGAGCTGGGCACGGCCCGCGGAGATGAGCTCTGCAGAACCTTCCTGGCCAGCCATGTTCAGGCCTGTGTGGATCTGGTGTGCCGCAGCCAGGATCTGACCCCAGTTAGCGTCGTCTGTGAAAGACTCGCCCTTAGCCGCCTTGACCGCTCGGTATGCCTGAAGCTGCTGTACTGTCGGGACCTGTGAGTAGACTCCGTGCGAAGACCCGTTGATCATGTTGCTGACGAGCTCAGTGGCATTGGACGGGATGTTCGTGGCCCAGATATCGTTGATGAGAGACGCCCCAGCTCCGGAGGCATAGTTCTCCATGAGTTGCCAGAGTAAAGCATCGAGATCATCTACGTCTCTTATATCCTCTTCGACCACGCCCGGAGGGAAGGCCTCTACAAGGTACTTCCAGGCTTCAGGGTTCTCCCGGAACCCCTGACTGAGTGTCCGGATTGACGAGCTTTTAGTGTTGGAGCGGAAGTCCGAGCCACCGGCGACCTTGCCTGCAGCGTCAGTCCACGCATCACGGGTCGGTGTCCACTTGCCAGAGGACGGAGGCTTTATTCCTCCTGCCCCTCCTCCAGAAGGAAGGGCGTGATCGACACGGACGTAGTTATCGAAAATGGCCTTGAACTTGGCTGCTTCCATCGGGTCTGCTACATGCGACCTGATAATCGCGTCTGTGTCAGCGTTCCCGGCAGTCTGGGAGATATCCCTGGCGATCGCAGCCGCGAGTTGTGCGTCAGCTATAGAGAGTCTTCTGTCTGGAGGGGGTGGGGCCCCACCATTGGCCGGGTCAATCAGCCATTCACCGAGAGAGTCCGCGGTCTTTATGTAGTACAGTCTGGTCCAGCTCTGGACATCTGCGTCGACCTTCTCGCCAATCTGGAAATCCTGCCACTCGCGACTCTGGTCCAGTGTCTGCTGTGCTCTCCAGTCTTGTCGTATAGCAAGCTCTTCCTTTGTCTCTTCTCGCCCGGTTTGCTCGACTCCAGCGCGGTCATTGATACGAGTCCTGAAAATACTGAGCTGGTTCTCACTGACCCCGCGATCGCCTTCAGCCCTGATATCAGCGGCGAAGTCAGGCATGTCCATGTCGTCAGCGAGTTTAGCTACAATCTCTACTGCAGCCGGGTCGGCTCGTATGGTGGAAGCTGCGAGAACTGGGTTGTTCCTGAGCTCTGCAGTCTCACGCGGGTTTAGAGTCGTTGGGTCGAGGAGCCCTTCTCTCTCGAACCTGGAGGAGACTGCACTGTATTCCTGCTCAGCTCGGGCTACATCTCTCGAATTGAGGTAACTGGTCCGCAGGCTTTCCTCCGTAACACCCATCCGCTCCAGGTCTCTGGGTGTAAGACCGGGCATGAGACCGAGTCCTTGGCTGGTGCCAGTCCGGATGTCGGTCCTGCCCTGGAGTGCAGGATTTGTCTGCATCGCCGATGGGTCAATGATCTTACCGGAGACACGATCCCGCTCCATGCCGAGGATCCACTGGCTCACTCGATCCAGTTCTCTCTCGTCGGAGAGGAACGACTGCTGCTTCTTCTGGAGGTACCGCTGTTGAGCAAGAGAGTTTCCACTCTGGTTGTTCTTCGCTAGAGCTGCCCCGATAGCAGCGGACATGATGCTTCCATTGCCACCATATTTGAAACTCGGGGGTTGGATGGGCATCAGCGACCTCTGCCGAGTTTAGAGTACGGGCTCTTCGGTAGACCTAACTCCGTGCGTTCCTTGTTCTCTCCGGCGTCGGAGTTCCGAGTCCGAAGAGGAGATGACCCTGACGAGCCGAGTGTCCCGCGGGTCCAGCCCTCCATCGCCGGAGGACCTGCACTGGTCCTGCGACCAGAGATTCCTGTACCGAACTTCAGCATCCGGTTCTTGCGCATGTACCTGGCGAGAGCTGAGAGAGCCATTACCAGCCCTCATTCCGGTCTGTATTCCCGAGCCAGTCAGTTCCGTTCCCGCCGTAGTCAGTTGAGCCATTCGAGTTGCCGGCGAACGGGTCTGCCCAGCTTGGGAGGGCAGAACCTTGGCCACCGCCACCACCACCACCACCTCCGCCGAGCCAGCCACCGAGCTGGCCGATACCGTAATCGTAGAGATCGGTCGCACCCATCTCTCCTATGTTCCTGGCCTGTTGCTCGTACCACGGAACGTACCTGAGAGACTTGAGGAGTTCAGGCTGAGCCTGCTCGTTGAACCACCGCTCGTTGTTCGAGATACCCCGACCGTAGGGGACCTCTGCTGCGGACATGTCAGCGCCGTAAGCTGACTCCATCGCACCGAGCTGTGCTCCTGTGAAGTTCTGGAGTCCGGCGATCGAGGCCTGACGCTGGGAAGCCATGTCCTGTTGAGTGATTCCCCCGATAGTGCCGAGGTTCCGATCGAAGGTGTCGGCGAAGATCTGGCCACCCTGCTTGGCAGAGTTCATCATGGCGTTGCCGAGCATACCACCACCGGCAAATCCGGACGACCCCATACCCTGCATTGCCTTCTGGACTTGACCCTGGTATGAGCCCTCCATACCAGCGTCACCACCGAAGTATCCCTCGGCAGCCGAAGATCCCATCTTACTGGTGATCCTCTCGACCTCGGCCCAGTCCATCCCGCCGCCCTCGCCCATCGACTGCTCGTAGATGTCGAACGCACGGTCCTGATATCCACCGAACTGGTCAGACATGCCGCGGAATGCGTCCGCGTAACCCATGGCTGTGTCGGCAGTGTTGTAGTCAGACTGGGTGGCCCACGGATCGAAGTACCGCTGACTGGCCTCGCCGGTGAAGTCTCCCTGGTTGGGCTGTCTACCGAACTGAGCCTGCTGCTGCTGCTGTCGGGCCTGCGCGTACTGCATCTCCTCCTGGTTCTGAGGTGGACGCTCTTCTCCAGTGACCTGGTCGAGGACTGTCAAACCTGCCGAAATCAGAGGACCGACTCCTGGGATGAAGTTCGAGCCGAGCTTCAGGACGTCACCCAGGATCGGGACATCGAGTACCTTGCCGATTCCCTTGCCTATGCCACTGACTGCGTCACCGACGAAACCCATTAGCTGTACCCTCCTGATCCACCTGGACCCCATCTGCGATTAAGTCCACCCATCCAGCTGGGGTTGTATGACTGACGCCCCATCATGTTGTACGCCTGAGAGATCGGGCTGTACTGATTCTGCTGTCCTTGCTGTTGATACCCTGGATAACCCTGCTGCTGCTGTTGCCCTGCTCGTCTCTGCTGACCGGCACTCATGGCGTTTCCGATGAACTGGCCACCGGTCTTGGCGATATTCCCGGCGTTCGAGCCGATAAAGCTTCCGACTGTACTGACTAGACTCCCCATTGCCCACCTCCTCCTCCTCCGAATCCTCCCGGACGTGGTCGATGGAGCCCGTATTTACTACCCTTCTGACCATAGGCTGAGGAGATCGGACTGGGCGGGATAGAGCCTCCGAACTGAGGAGGAGGACCCATGTACCCTCCGCCGAGCTGGGGGATCTTCTGGTTCATAGTCGAATTGATTCCGAGCATACCGGGGTTGTTCGGCATGGGCATGCCAGGTCGTTGAATACCCGGTCTCATCTGTCTGTCTCCTGGACCGGGCCGTCCCATGAAACCTCCGGGATTGCCGAGGAGTTTGACGGGTAGTCTAGATCCGAGTCCACCCTGTCCCATGAAACCTCCGGGATTGCCGAATGGTGAGGGTCTAGGCTGTAGTGGAGACTGCTGGCCACCCATACCAGCCTGACCGAAAGCCTGGCCGATCCGGCCGAACATTCCACCTATTCCACCCTGACCACCCTGAGCTCCCTGCTGCGCACCCTGCAGGCTCTGGAGCAGCTTGCCCATTCCACCGCCGCCGCCTCCGCCTCCCATGAACTTACCCACTATATACCAGCCTTTCAACCTGTTTCATCTCACCGCTCTCGTTCCAGATCGCACCCATGTCCTTATCGTGCTCGAACCCCAGGAACTCTGTGGCCCATGCCGAGATGGACGGTGTGGTCTCAGGTACGTGCATCACGATCGTCTTATGGTTCTTGAGGACCTCGTTGAAGGCCTCATAGATAATCTCTGTCTTGTCCATCAGCCTGCCATCGAACGCTGTGCCGTGAAAGTCATTACCGATAAAGTACATACATCCGATGTAGAAATTCCTGTCTGATAGAGCTGCGAATACCCGAGTCTCCGGGGACAGAAGTATGTGGTGAAGAGCTCTACTCGCATTCTCACACTCCAGGCACGAAAAACAGACCTCTGGACATGATCGCATCCAGGTCTCGAGCATCCTGCGGTTGTACATGAGTCCCGGGATCATTCTCGCCCGGGTATCATCCTTAAGCTCTACAATTCTCATGTTCTCTAAAGTAGGTTCAGGTCGCTACTTGTCCACCAGTTCGAAGTGTCCCAGGTCGTCGAGACCTTGATCGTCCAGTATCACCTCGTCCCGATCCCAGTTACCACCCCACCGGACTTCGGTCCGGGCGACCCGGGCCACTCCTCTGACTACTCCTGCAAGAACGAGCCACGGTCGTACGTCTTTCCACGGTATTCGCCCCTCGACGATCGGAGCCAGGTCGACTGCGACCGATGGAGAGGTGTTGTGGAGGGAATGTGGCCACATCTTCGTGGAATGTCCCAGTGCGTAGGCGTCGTTCTGGGCCTCTTCACCTCTGAATCCCCATATTATCTTTACGTCGAACGGGCACCCGCAAAGGATGTCGTCCAGTAACTTTACCCATCGCTCGTCGAGTGTCTCGAGCTTCTCTTTCGAACCTGTTCCCCACTTATGTGTCTCAGCCATCAATCCGTCCTGGTAAGAAAGCTTCCCATTCAATCGCGTCCTCGGTATCTGGTGTCATCGAGGCTGTACGACTAGCGGTCGCAGTTGTGTACCATGAGACTCCGTATGGAGTTACGTCTGTATTCCCGGCTACGGTGAATGCCCCGTAGTAGGTATCGCCACCCCAATCCCCGATCTTGAGTCTGAACTTGTCTCCGGCTACCGCTCCCAGACCTGAGATGGAGGTGGTTACGGTCACATCCGAGTAGGTCACGTCCCGATCTCCAGTCTCGTACGTTGCCCCGATCTCGTAAAGCTTCGTGTCCCTGGTCACCCACTTGGAAATGGTAGTGTCGTAGTTCTCGATGAGTACAGTGAGATTCACAGAACGGCCCGGCTTGCCCTCGATAGTTGGCGCTGTAAGAGTGATGTTCACGTCGAACGTGACCTTGTACGAGTCGTCGTGTGCCGGAAGAGTCTCCCCGTCGAGGTCGGCTTCCTGAGTGGAGGTGGTCCAGTTCACCTTTCTGATAGTCGGGCCTAAGAATCCCACATGCTGCAGAGTCATGGTACCGAGCTTCTGGTAGAGCTCACCTCTGAGATTGAATCCCGTCTCGTCCAGATTTATAGGCTTCCGATCGATGTAGACCGGGAGTGCGGTGTTGTAAGTCGTGTCACTCCACTCAGCTGCACGAGGCTCGTGGATCGCTCCACCTCTCAGGATCACTACTGGCGGGAGGGGGAATGCCGGATCAAACAGGACCTCGTCGCCGTCCTGCGCGATGCCCATGAGCCTGGGCATGGTCCCCGAGTAGTACCTGAAGGCCACAGATCTGTACTCGTCGATCCCGATAGCTGAGAGGTCTCCGACTGCGGTCGGGATATACCCTGTAAAGGCGATGGATCCCACCGGGACAGAGATCTCGACAGAGTCTCCATAAGACGTTGGCTGGAGGCCGGATAGAGAGATAGACCCTACCGGGATCTCGATATTGATCCACGAGGTGGTATCGACTGTCGGTGGATAATGAGAGAATCCCATATTCCCGACTGGAACTGTGACATTTTTATTCGCGGAGTCAGGGATCGTTGGCCAGTATCTGGTGAAGGCCAGAATCGCTTTCGGGATCGTGACATTCCGGTTGTCGTCTGAGGCGATCTCAGGTACGTACCCCTGGAAGACCAGATCACCGCTGGTAGGGAACGTAACGTTCGTGTGGTCTGAGACCGCAGCTGATGGAACATAACCTGTGGTTGTGACAGACCCGACTCCGGGAACGACTCCACCGAAGGGGATTGTTACAGTCTTGTCTTCCTCGGTGATGTCCGTGAGCGTGAGGCCGGACCGACCTGCGACTCCGAAGACCCAGTCTCCGTTGGGCAGGTTGGTGGCGTCGATCTCAGTCTCACCGACTGGGATGAGTCCGATGAAGGTGTAGAACGAACTTGCTGCCGGGCGTCTGTAAGCCTCGTGTGAGAAGCTCGAGTTGCCCGGGACGAAGTCGACTCTGACTCCGTTATTGCTTATCTGGGTAGTGGTTACGGACTGTGGAGCGACCGGTACGATCGGGGTGTAAGTCGTGAGGACCAGAGAGCCTTTGGGTGGATAGAAGATGACCGCGCCACCAGCGCCAGCGATCTCGTCCGCACCGATGTCCCAACCAGGCTGCCCACCCGGAGAGTCTACATCTACGAGAGGGATGTAACCCGTTAATGCGACTGAACCTACAGGTACAGTTACATTTGGGCCCTCTGCATTATACTCATCCGACCCGATATCCCAGGCCATTTATGACCTCGCATCCCCATCAATGTCGTCCGACCAGCCGTCACCGGAGAGGTCCATGCCAGCTCCCACTCCGCTGTCGTTGGGCTGAATGTGGTAATCCCTCGCTGTCCTGTCTGCGTTGGTTGAATCCACGTAACTGATCGTCGGTGTGTCAGTTGAGTCTAGGCTGTTCGCTCCCCAGTTGGTTATACCTGAGACGTCACCGTCAGTCAGGTTGTAGTTCGAGTCGACGTGTAACGTGCCGCTGGAAGTGACTGCCGCACAGTTCGTGATTCTTGTGTTACGGAGTCTGTGCCCACCGTAGCTGATATACACTCCGTAGTCTGAGCAGTCATCGATCGTGCAGTTGTCTGCGTAGATCGTTGAGCCGGTTCCGGCTGAAGAGAGACCTCTGTATGTGCTGTAGATAAGAGAGTTACGGATGTAGACGTCGTGTAGAGGCTCGTTGTTGGCGACACCGTATCCGGCTGTTTGTGAGCCGAGCCCGAACATGATGAGCTTATCGATAACAGTGGTACCGACCGCGTTCAGGAGAGAGTCGGCAATAAAAGCCCCAGCGTTCGAGCCTGAGGAGGTTATATTCACCTGGACGCCAGTGATGGTCATGTAATCTACGGTCCTGTTAATGATCGTAGTCGCTGTCCCTGTCATCCGGTAGCAGCCCGTGTTCCACTTGCCACCGTGATCGTTAACTGCCTGGATGACGACGCGATGCGTGGGGTCCGTCACCCACTCGACAGCATCGAACAATGCCTGCGTCGTGTCCACGAAGTTGTAGCACTGGATTACGAGGTCACCAGCGGTTGCGGTCAAGTCCGTTGCCTCAAAATCGTTCACCGCGTTCAGATTAGAGTAGTCTCCCTGCGACGGCTTGACTGTAACTGTTTTGTACGTAGCCATTTATGGTCCTCCATCAGGATTAGCCAACCAGTGAATGGCTGTCTGACTCAGGTAGTACTGCTCGTTCGGGATCTTCCCGTTGTTGTAAGGCCAGGCTGCAGCTGAACGTAGCTCCGAGTGCATCATTCCATCGAGCAGGGAGTCAGCACGGTGCCAGTAAGTGGAGTCGCCGGTCTTCTTAAAGGCCCAGGCCATCTGGTACGCCATCATGCCATTCTGGTGCGGCCCCGGGTCGTAGAATCTAGTGGAGTGGCTGGAGAATACAGTGTGTGCAGCTTCAGGAGGAAGGCGATAGTGGACATACTCATCCCTGACGTCGAAGCCAGCGTCACCAGAGGAAAGTGAGTCGTGTGAGTGAGCATTCCAGAACGAGTCATACGCTGCCGCTGTTGTAAGT